>ERZ773006.5-NODE-5-length-241456-cov-12.9894_pt1 | contig 241456 bp, 221 predicted proteins | sample MGYA00580843_ERZ773006 | MGnify/ENA primary metagenome ERZ773006 (study PRJEB29015, sample SAMEA2738011) | human oral metagenome | biome: human oral; feature: human-associated habitat; material: dental | place: China | collected 2052 ...
TGGTAAAGGATGCGGCGATGGTTGCCGTTGGCGTCCTCGGCCGCTACCAGCGGGTAATGCCTGCCGCTTTCGCCTGACGGATCGTCTGCCGAAACCGACAGCGGGGCGAAACGCAGCGTCAGCGAACCGTCCAAGCTGACTATCAGGTAATGGCCGTCTGAATTTTTGCTGAACCAGATTTGCTCGCTCTCGAACAATACCGGCTCTTCATCATCTTCCTCCACCTCAGGCAGCGGGAACTCCCGTCCCTGCACGTCGGTATAGACCAGCCCTTCGGCAGTGCGTTCTATGCGTTCGCTCCCCGGAATACTCCAGCCCTGCCCCAGCCAGCCCGTACCCTCTTGGTCGGAATAGTAGCTGCGCTGCCAAATCAGCGGCATCAGGCCGTCAAAGGCAAAATCGGTTTCGCCTTCAAGAAACTTCAATCCCAATACCGGATTGACCGGCCTCCCCGCCGCCAGCGCCGCTTTGCACGACAGACAGGTATTTTTCTTCAGCGGCTTGTTGAAATTGCCGTTCATATGAAACATGTCGCCGGTGCGGATAATGTAGTGGCTACGGATTTTAACCGATGCGGAATGCTGCATCGGCCATGCTGCCTCGCCTACCGTGCGCGAGATTACCCCTTTGCGCTGCCCCGGCTCGTCGCCATATGTTTTGGGTGCTTTGCTGGCGTTGTAGACGAACGCCGGCCTGCCGTTAATCAAAACGTCTTTCGCCACTTTCACCGCACCGCCCAAATCTGCAAATAACGGAAACGGCACCGGTGCTGCCAATCCGGGAACGAAGCAGAAATCCGGCAGGATACTGATTACTCGAAAACGGCTGTCTTTACGGGCGATTTTGTTCGCAGCCATCAGTCTCCCTTCTTTTTAAGTGTATTTAAATTTATGTATGGATACGATTTATTGAGATGCGGTATGTAAACATAAAGTTTCCATCTTCCTGCAAAACTTTTTATACGGGGAGTTTGAAGGAAAGATGGAAACTGTCGGTTTCATGTGAAAAGGCATGGCTGAACCGTTCATTGATTCTTGCATAATACAGAAAGAACGGCCTTTGTCATGCCGGTGGGGCGGTTATCAGGCGATTTCCAGCCACAGTACCTGATACGGTCGCAACGTTACCCCTTCGTGCAGGGAAACGGTTTCGCCGCTGATGAGGTCGAACGCTTCTTCCGGCATGGCCGACAGCGTCAGCGCGCCGACGGTTTGGGCGTCTTCGCTGAAATTCGCCAGCACCAGCAGGGCATGGTTGCGGGTGTAGCCCAGCACATGCGCGTTATTGGTGTTGAACGTGTTCAGACGGCCTCCGTCGAATTTGTCGTTGCTCTGGCGGATTTGAATCATGTGGCGCAGGCCCTGGTAGATTTTGCCTGCGTTGGTAGACGGGTCGTTGCGCTGTGCATACAGCGTTTCGTTGTAGTGCGGACGGTGCGCCCAGCGGCTGTCGTCGCTCTTGTTGCTGTCGCTCGCCCATTCGTCGTCGTTGAGCGTGCCCACTTCGTCGCCGAGGTAAATCAGCGGCAGGCCGCCGGTACTGAGGGCGACGCTGTATAGGAGTTTGATGCGGTCGACGGCGTAGGGGTCGTTTTGCGCCAGTCCCGCCAAGGCGGCCGCAGTACCGCTGACGCGGCAGTCGCCGGTATTCGGATTGTATTGGAACGGTACGCCGCGGGCGAAGCTGCCGTCGAAGTGGTTGACGAAGAAGCGGTTGAGGAACTGACGGTGGTTATAGCCCTGAATGCCGAACTGCGAGGCGTCTTCGTCGGCAAACGTCCAGCCGATGTCGTCGTGGCTGCGCACATAGTTGACCCAGCCGGTGTGTTCGGGCAGGTTGTGGCGGTAGGTCAATGCCTGCTGGAGCAGATTGACTTCGCGCGTGGCCAGTGTGTTCCAAAGCAAGGCCATTTGCAGTGGGTTGTAGCCGATTTGGCATTCGTTTTGGTGGATATACTGCACCACTTCGTCCGGATGGACAATCGCTTCGGATTTGAAGAATACGGCGGGGGCGGCGATGCGCATGACGGAGTTGAACGCGCGAATCAGGGCATGTGCCTGCGGCAGGCTTTCGCAGCTGGTACCCATCTGCTTCCAGATGAAGGCTACGGCGTCCATACGCAGGATGTCCACGCCCAAGTTGGCGAGGAACATCATTTCGCCCGCCATGGCGTTGAATACCCACGGATTGGTGTAATTCAAATCCCATTGGAAAGAGTTGAAGGTCGTCCATACCCAGCGGCCGTCTTCCAGTTGCGAGAAGCCGCCCGGATGCTGGTCGGGGAAGATTTCGCGCAGGGTGCGATCGTATTGGTCGGGCATCCAGCGGTCGGGGAAAATATAGTAGAAATTGTCGTATTGCGGGTCGCCGCCGACGCAGCCCTTGGCCCATTCGTGTTCGTTGGAGGTATGGTTGAAAATAAAGTCCACCACGGCGGAAATGCCCGCTTCGTGCAGCGCACTGATGACTTCGCGCAAATCGTTTATTGTGCCCAACGCGGGATTGACGTCGCGGTAGCTGCTGACTGCATAGCCGCCGTCGCTCTTGCCTTCGGGGCATTTAAACAACGGCATCATGTGCAGGTAAGTCAGGCCCAGTTCCCTGAAATACGGGATTTTTTCTTTCAGGCCTTTCAGGTCGCCGGCAAACAGGTCGACATAACATACGCCGCCGACCATTTTGTTCGACAACAGCCAGTCGGGATTTTCCTCGCGCGACAGGTCGGTCGCCTTCAAATCCGCGCCGCGCTGCGAATAACTTTTCCAAGCGTTGGTAAACAACTGCTCCAGCATGGGCAGCACTGCCTCGTTGTTGCCGTATACATTGTCCAATTCGTGCATCAGATTGGGGAAATGCACGTCCAGACGCTCGCTGAACTTCTTCCAATCCTCGGTTTTTTTAATCCTTGTGCGCGATGCCTGGGCATAACCTGACAAAGCATAGTCTTTGAGGTGTTGAAGCGTTAAATCGATTTGTTGGGCTTGGGTCAACATAATGCCTACTCCGTTTGAGATGAGGTAAAAAATAGGAAATCTGCAAGCGGCCGTTGCCTACGCACCGGATGGGCTGCACATTCGGAAAATTGTGTTTATCCTTATAAAACAAGGGCATTCACCATCACAATACACAACGGCAATCGGGAAATATCATACTTCAAGCCACTGTTTCTGCCTAGATAGCCGACACGGCATTCCCACCGTGTTTTCAGGCAGATACGTCCCGTTTCGTCCGAACCGGAATCCGGTTTGCGAAGCATTGCCGCCCGTTTTAGGCCGTCTGAAAAATATATTGACACTTAAATGACGTTATTTATCTCGTTTAACGCATAATCCGCCAAAAAAATTCTGTCTCTAGCGCGGAAAAATTTTTACCGGACGCGCCCGTCATACCGTATCCCTTTGATGCAGGTCAAACATACCTCAGGCCGTCTGAAACCGTGTTCCAACCCCAAAACGCTTCCTTTGTCATGCCCTGCCATACTCTTTCGAGCTTTAGATACTGCCGCCCTTCCGGGTGTTGCTCGCCGACAGGCTGGGACGGCAGATCATGTTCTCCCACGACGCCTCTGTCGGCATGATGGCTAATCTTATGAAAACAAGGATAACGGTCCCCCCGTTTTCAGCATAGGCTATACAAAAAGGCCGTCTGAAAACCTGTTTCAGACGGCCTTTGTCTTGCCAACCGTTGTATCAGCGGAAAAAGTCGCCCATTCCGGCAGGCAGGCCCTGCGTAAACGCGCCCATGGTCTTGTTGGCGGTTTCTTCGGCTTTTTTCGATGCGTCGTTGATGGCCGCCAATACCAAATCTTCCAGCATTTCTTTATCGTCGGCGGCCTCTTTAATCAGGTCTTCGCTGATTTCGAGTTTGCGCACGACATGGGCGCAAGTCATGGTTACTTTGACCAAACCGTTGCCCGCTTCGCCGCCGACCTCGGTATCGGCCAGCTTCGCCTGCGCCTTTTTCATATTTTCCTGCATCTGCTGGGCCTGCTTCATCAGTCCGCCCAATCCGGCTTTTCCGAACATTCTTTAAACTCCTGTTTCAATAATGGGGTTGTGGTAACGGGTCGGATTGGTTTCGCATTCCGCCCTCGTCATAATCGGTTGCAAACCGGCAGATATGCCGGCTGTTTTTCTAAATTTCAGACGGCCTCCGCCCTATTCCTTGTTTTCGGCCAGTTCCAACGTATCCTGCTGCCACTGCGCTTCGAAAATCTTCATAATCTGCTGCACTTCGTTGTCGGCTTCAAGACATTCCTGCGCCTGCTGGCGGCCTTCGAGCTGCAAACGTTTGCGGCGCATAATCGGTGTTTCCAAACCCTTGCCGTCGTCCCACGGTTCGGTTTGCAACTTAAGCGGCAAGCCGTAGGTATCGGCCAGCGTGTCGCGGATTTTGTCCAAACGCTCTTTATTGGTGGTGGCGCGCGCTTCGTCGGCCAGCGCCAGTATCAGCAGATGGGTGTCGGCATCGTAACCGGCCCATGCCGCATGTTGCGCCAGCATCTGCGCCGCTCCCAATTTCCTTGCGAAACGCTGTACCACCGCCGCCCAATTTTCGGGCTTGAATTCAGGCAAAGCGGCAAACTGCTGTTCGTCTTCATCCGCTTCGTCTTCCTCTTCATCCAGTCCGGCCATACCGGACATTGCAGCGGCTTCAGGTACGAGTCCCGCTTCTTCGGGGAAATACGGCGGCGGCTCGTCAGCAGCGTAATCGGCCGATTTGGCCAACGGTTGTTTATTATCTGCTTCGTTCGACTGCGCCGGTATGTTTTCAGACGGCCTTACGGTTGCCGCTGTTTCCGCCTGAACGGTTTGCGGTTGTTCTGGCTGCGGCACGGCTTCTGCTTCGGCAACCGCCGTTTCCGCTACGGTTTCAGACGGCCTCTCATGCTCAAGCTGCGATGCCGCCATTTCAGGTTCGGCAGGCGTCGGAACAGAGTCGACGGATGTCTCGACTGAATCAGTCAAACCGACTTCCGACTCGGCAATCTCTTCATCCGCAGCAGCCGTATTTTCAGACGGCCTGCCGTCTCCGGCCGGGGCTGTCCGAACCGTCTGCGCTTCAGTTTCCTGCGGCAGAATCCGAAGCGGCTTTTTTTCGGTCGGCTCCGAAGCTGATGCAAAACCTAGCTGCGTATTTTCAATCACACCGTCCGTGCCATGCGCTTCGGCGGCAAACGGAGCGAACGCCAGCATCCGCAACAGCGTCATCACAAAGCCCGCATATTCGTCGGGGGCAAGGCTCAAGTCCTGTTTTCCGTGGATAACACATTGATAGTAAAGCTGGATTTGTTCACCGCTCAAAGCGCGGACGAAATTTAGTAGGTTCTCCCGTTCGGGGTCGTCGCCGGCCAAAGCGGAAGGCACGGCCTGAATCAGCGCGAGCCTCTGAAGCAGCATGGCCAGTTCGCTCAGCGCACTGTCGAAACCGATGGCGCGCGCGGCCATTTCCTGTGCTTTGCCCAATAAAGCCTTACCGTCCCGATTGACGATTCCGGCCAGCAACTCGTAAAGGTATTGTTTGTCCACCGCGCCTATCATCTGGCGCACATCCTGTTCCGCAACGCTGCCCGAACCCATTGCGATTGCTTGATCAAGCAGGCTCAGCGCATCGCGCATCGAACCCGCACCCGCACGTCCGATAAGTTGTAAAGCGGTTGCTTCATAAGGGATTTTTTCACTTTCCAGCACATGCGCCAAGTGATCCGCCACTTGCTGCGTAGTCATATTGCGCAACACGAATTGCAAACAGCGGCTCAATACGGTAACCGGTACTTTGTGCGGGTCGGTCGTCGCCAAAATAAATTTCACATGCTCCGGCGGTTCTTCCAGCGTTTTGAGCATGGCATTGAACGCGCTTTTCGACAGCATGTGCACTTCATCAATGATATAGACTTTGTATTTGCCTGCGGTCGGCGCGTACTGGGCGTTTTCCAATACCTCGCGGATATTGTCGATACCGGTATTGGAAGCGGCATCGATTTCCAGCAAATCGACGTAACGTCCGGCGTCAATCTGCGTACAACTTTCACATACGCCGCAAGGCTCGCCGTGTTCGGCATGTCCGCAATTAAGGCTTTTCGCCAAGATACGCGCAATCGTAGTTTTGCCCACCCCGCGCGTGCCCGTGAGCAGATAAGCATGATGCAGACGGCCTTCGTCAAGTGCATTGCGCAAAGCTTTGACAACGTGTTCCTGTCCGACCAAATCGGCAAAAGTTTTCGGCCGCCATTTTCGAGCAAGCACTTGATAAGCCATAATTCTTCTCTGGATAATGATAAATTCGCGCCGAGGCCGTCTGAAAACTGTGTTCAAAAGCCGGCCGGAACCCGCATTCTAACATTTTTTTCCAACGCACAATATGCGGCGGCACTCAGGCAAAAACCACCCTTACGGGTGGTTTCAACCGATACCTTGGATTTTACAGTCCGGCCGGACCGACGGCATTGGCAATGTCGCGCACGGCGGTAACGTACATACGGCTGTGGTTGTATTTCCAAACCGCATAGAAATTGTTTAAACCCAAATAATATTCATATACGCCCGGGCTGATTTCCAAACGGTACAAAACGGCTTTTTCACTGTCGGCCACGCCTTCCATCGGCACTACGCCCAATTCCCGAAAATCCGCAACCGTACGCGTCAGCGCGGTTTGCTCGTCAATAATCGCCTGAATCTGCGGAGTCGGATCCAGAGTTACGGGCACAATCATTTTGCCTCCGGTCTGCCAACCGTGTGCCTTCATATAATTGGCCACCGAAGCAGCCACATCGCCGATGTTGTTCCAAATATCACGGTGCCCGTCGCCATCGTAGTCCACCGCCCACTTACGGAAACTCGAAGGCATAAACTGCGGCATACCCATCGCCCCCGCATAACTGCCTTTGAAGCTGAATATGTCGGTTTTCTCTTCCTTCGCCATCAAAAACAGTTCGCTCAATTCGTCTTGGAAAAATTCGGCGCGACGCGGGTAATCGAATGCCAACGTACTCAGCGCATCCGCCACGCGGAAACTCCCCGTATTTTTACCATAATTGGTTTCGATACCGATAATCGCCACAATCAACTCAGGAGGCACGCCGTATTTACGCGACACATCATCGATTATGTCACGGTTCGCCGCATAAAATTGTCTGCCGCCGTTAAACTTAGACTCACCCGAATTTCCGGTACGGAATTCATACCACGGACGCGAAGTGCTCGGCCGGTAAATAATGCTGATAATATTGCCCTTATACACGGCATTATCAAAAAAATCACGCAAATCGGCTTCTTTAAAGCGTCCTTTGGCCGATTCATATTTGATAAACGCCTGAACGTTAGTATTGGCATTAAACCCGCTGCTGGCCACCGACTCAGCAGCAGCATCGAAAGCCGGACGCTTCGTTAAAGGTTGCACGCCCTTCTCTTGCCTGCTGACAGAAGGTCTCTCGGTCTGATTACTGCTACAGGCCGCCAATGCGGCCGCCACCGCCAGCAATATTAATGATTTTTTCACAAACATTTCGTTTCATCCCTTTCAAAACAAAAAGTTAAAAATATACTAAATCAAGTTTTAAATTTAAAAAACATTGGATTAAGTTTTACCGCAAAAGACATTCTCTACAAACAGCAAACAACCTACATCATACAACATCGTTTTACCCTAATGTAATGCAAATTATCTGATGCAGTGTAAATTATTCACATAAAAGGCCGTCTGAAAAGCCCGAAGCAAATTTAAAATTGCTCCCGTGCTATTTCAGACGGCCTCTGCGTCGTAATATACCGTGGTGGCGACTACTTATTCAACGGCCGCAGCCACTACTGCAACGGTAATTTTCGCAACCGCATCGGTATGCAGTACAACTTCCAATTCATATTCGCCGACAGCTTTCAATGGGCCGTTGGGCAGGCGTACATTCGCTTTAACAGCTTCAATACCGGAAGCAACAACGGCAGCCGCGATATCAGCATTGGTTACGGAACCAAACAGACGACCGTCCACGCCTGCTTTTTGGGCGATGGTTATGGTTTGTCCGTCCAGTTTTTCCTGACGTGCTTTAGCATCAGCCAAAATCTCGGCCTGTCTGGCTTCCAATTCGGCGCGACGTGCTTCAAATTCCTGCATGTTGGCTTCGGTAGCACGTTTGGCTTTACCGCTAGGAATCAAAAAGTTACGGGCGTAACCGTTTTTTACGGTTACGATATCACCCAGATTACCCAAGCCGCCGATTTTCTCTAACAGAATAATTTGCATGATTTACGCTCCAAAATTATTTGTGTTGATCGGTATACGGCAGCAAAGCCAAGAAACGCGCGCGTTTAACGGCGGTAGCCAACTGACGTTGGTAATGGGCTTTGGTTCCGGTAATGCGGGCAGGAATGATTTTTCCGTTTTCGGAAATAAAGTCTTTCAGCAGGTCTACCTGTTTGTAATCGACTTCTTGGATTTTTTCAGCCGTAAAACGGCAGAATTTTCTACGTTTGAATGATTGACGGGCCATTGTCGTTTAACCTTTATATTCTTTGATTTTCTGTATCCGCAGTATCGGTCGGGGGAAGCGCTGGCTGCGTTGCGCTAAAAAACCTTCGGCTTCTACCATAATATTTTGCCGATACTGCCACATTTCTGCTTCCTTACCTAAGATGCGCGCGTGCATTTCGAATTTTACAAGACATTTTTGTCCGTTTTCTTCCTGCCAAGATTCATGTATCAATATCAAATCCAAAACAGGAATGCCTGCCGGCGTGTATCTTAATGCACCGCATTCGGCGATTCGGGCGGTAAGGCGTAAAAGATTTTCCAATCTTATTCGGCTTCGGCAACTTCTTCGGCAGTTGCGGCGCTGTTCAGCAGATTTTTAGTTTTTTCGCCGCCGAGCATCGGGGATGCTTCGGTAACGGCATGTTTGGTTTTGATGGTCAGATGACGCAACACTGCATCGTTAAAGCGGAAAGCAGTTTCCAACTCTTCCACTACTTCGGGAGTAGTCTCAATATTCATCAACACATAATGTGCTTTGTGGATTTTGTTAATCGGGTAAGCCAGTTGGCGGCGGCCCCAATCTTCCAAACGGTGGATTTTGCCGTTTGCTTCGGTAATCATGGTTTTGTAACGTTCAACCATTGCGGGCACTTGCTCGCTTTGATCGGGATGAACGATAAACACGATCTCGTAATGACGCATGCTATCTCCTTATGGATTGAAAACAGCCTTCTACCATGCGAAGAGTAAAAGGCAAGGTTGTGAAACGCACTATTATAGGGCAATCCTGCCGTGCAAAGCAAGCGTAATGTATCAAAAGCGTTTAGGCTTTCATTAACATAATACCGCTTAAGTTTCAGACGGCCCCTCGATATCCGGCATCTGTACCGGAAACCGGAATATGTGTATCCTCTCCCTTTTCTTTCTTTTCAATTATTGACAATTTTATGAACAAACTAACTCGAATCAGCAATTTTATCGGTAAAACCTTTGCTTTTTGGGCGGCATTGTGCGCCGCTGTCGCATTTTATTTCCCCGAAACATTCAAATGGGTAACGCCGCATATCCCGCTGTTTTTAGGCATCATCATGTTTGGAATGGGGCTGACACTGACGCCGTCCGACTTTAAAATCATCGGCAGGCATCCGAAAGCCGTCGTCATCGGTGTCGTTTCCCAATTCGTCATTATGCCGTTAACCGCCTATTCCTTAGCCGTGGGGCTGGACCTGCCTGCCGAAATTGCCGTCGGCGTTATTTTGGTCGGTTCATGTCCGGGCGGAACAGCCTCCAACGTTATAACCTACCTAGCGCGCGGTAATGTGGCTCTTTCGGTGGCGGTAACCTCAGTTACCACTCTGCTGGCTCCTATTATGACGCCGTTTATTTTCTGGGCACTGGCGCACCAATGGCTGGAAATATCCGCTGCCGATATGCTGGTTTCCATTATGAAAATGGTATTACTGCCGATTATATTGGGCGTGATTGCGCACACCCTGTTCCGCAGGCAGACCGAAAAGGCCGCCGGCGCATTGCCGCTGGTTTCCGTTATTGCGATAGTTTTGATTATCGGTGCGGTCGTCGGTGCAAGCAAACCCAAAATCATAGAAAGCGGTTTATTGATTTTCGGCGTGGTGGTCCTGCACAACTGCATCGGTTATCTGCTGGGCTTTCTTGCCGCCAAACTCTGCAAACTGCCTTACGATGCGCAAAAAACGCTGGCTATCGAGGTCGGTATGCAAAATTCCGGTTTGGGCGCGGCGCTGGCTTCGGCGTACTTCACTCCGCTGGCGGCCGTACCCAGCGCGCTTTTCAGCGTGTGGCACAATATCTCCGGTTCACTGCTGGCTTCCTATTGGGCTTCAAAAGCGGAAAAGGCAGAATCGGCCAAACGGCAATAATTGACTGCGGATAACGTATGAAGGCCGTCTGAACAAACAGGATTGTTTCCTTCTGTTTCAGACGGCCTTCTCTGTTTTTCCCGCTCGAAATGCTTTTTATCCGCCATTTGACTTTTACCCGCGGTAAAGGTTTATAGTTACCCATAACTTAGATTAAGGCCGTCTGAAAATACAGTTTATAAAGTTTGTCTGATTTGCTTTCAGACGGCATCGGCTGAAAGAAAGGTCTATATATGCAACAAAAAGTCCGTTTCCAAATCGAAGGCATGACCTGTCAGGCCTGCGCTTCGCGCATCGAAAAAGTGTTGAACAAAAAAGACTTTGTCGCCGAAGCGGGGGTGAACTTCGCCAATGAAGAAGCGCAGGTGGTGTTTGATGCCGACAAGGTGTCGGCGCAAGACATCGCCGCCATCATCGAAAAAACCGGTTTTTCGGCGAAAGAGAAAACCGATGCACTGCCTCAGCCCGAACAAACCGCTCATGTAAGCTGGCGGCTGTGGCTTTTGCTGACGATCAATATTCCGTTCCTTATCGGCATGGCGGGGATGATGATTGGTCGGCACGATTGGATGATTCCGCCGTTGTGGCAATTCGTGCTAGCAAGCGTGGTGCAGCTTTGGCTGGCTGTGCCGTTTTACAAAAGCGCGTGGGCAAGCATTAAAGGCGGGCTGGCGAATATGGACGTACTCGTTACCATCGGCACGGTGTCGATTTACCTGTATTCCGTTTATATGTTGTTTTTCAGCCCGCACGCAGCGCACGGCATGGCGCATGTGTATTTTGAAGCGGGCGTGATGGTGATTGGTTTTGTGTCGCTGGGAAAATTTTTGGAACACCGCACCAAAAAATCCAGCCTAAACAGCTTGGGTCTGCTGTTGAAACTCACGCCGACCCAAGTCAACATGCAACGCGAAGGCAAATGGAAACAACTGCCCATCGACCAAGTACAAATCGGGGACCTAATCCGCGCCAATCACGGCGAACGCATCGCTGCCGACGGCATCATCGAAAGCGGCAGTGGCTGGGCGGACGAGAGCCACCTTACCGGCGAATCCAATCCCGAAGAGAAAAAGGCGGGTGGCAAAGTGTTAGCGGGCGCGCTGATGACCGAAGGCAGCGTGGTTTACCGCGCTACGCAGCTCGGCAGCCAAACCCTGCTCGGCGACATGATGAACGCGCTGTCCGAAGCGCAAGGCAGTAAAGCGCCGATTGCGCGCGTGGCAGACAAGGCGGCGGCGGTGTTTGTGCCTGCCGTCGTGGGCATCGCGCTTCTGACTTTTATCGCCACTTGGCTGGTGAAAGGCGATTGGACGGTTGCGCTGATGCACGCCGTTGCCGTTTTGGTGATTGCCTGCCCGTGCGCGCTCGGTCTGGCGACGCCCGCCGCGATTATGGTCGGCATGGGCAAGGCGGTGAAACACGGCATTTGGTTTAAAGACGCGGCGGCGATGGAAGAAGCCGCCCACGTCGATGCCGTCGTGTTGGACAAAACCGGCACGCTGACCGAAGGCAGGCCGCAGGTTGCCGCCGTCTATTGCGTGCCCGACAACGGCTTTGACGAAGACGCTTTGTACCGCATCGCCGCCGCCGTCGAACAAAACGCCGCCCACCCGCTCGCCCGCGCCATCGTCTCCGCCGCCCAAGCGCGCGGTTTGAAGATTCCCGCCGCACAAAACGCGCAAACCGTCGTCGGCGCAGGCATTACCGCCGAGGTTGAAGGCGTGGGTTTGGTGAAAGCGGGCAAAGCCGAATTTGCCGAACTGACCTTGCCCGAGTTTTCAGACGACGTTTGGCGCATCGCAAGCATTGTCGCCGTTTCCGCCAACGGCAAACCCATCGGCGCATTCGCACTCGCCGACGCGCTGAAAGCCGACACTGCCGAAGCCATAGGCCGTCTGAAAAAACACGGCATCGATGTTTACATCATGAGCGGCGACAACCAAGGCACGGTCGAATACGTCGCCAAACAACTGGCCATCGCACACGCCTTCGGCAACATGAGTCCGCGCGACAAAGCCGCCGAAGTGCAGAAACTCAAAACCGCCGGCAAAACCGTGGCAATGGTCGGCGACGGCATCAACGACGCGCCCGCACTCGCCGCCGCCAACGTCAGCTTCGCCATGAAAGGCGGCGCGGACGTTGCCGAACACACCGCATCCGCCACGCTGATGCAGCATTCGGTCAACCAGCTCGCCGATGCCCTGCTGGTGTCGCAGGCGACGTTGAAAAACATCAAGCAAAACCTGTTTTTTGCATTCTTCTACAATATTTTGGGCATCCCGCTCGCCGCACTCGGCTTCTTAAATCCCGTCATCGCAGGCGCGGCCATGGCGGCAAGCTCGGTGTCGGTATTGAGCAATGCGCTGCGCTTAAAGCGGGTGAAGATTGAGTGAGAATCTTAGAGGCCGTCTGAAAATATCCCCCTTTGTTTTCAGACGGCCTCTAACCGTTATAATCCCCCTATCCTAACCAATCTGCCAAACCAGGAGCACACCGTATGGACATGATGACGTTTACCAATATTTTATTGATTGTTTTATGTATTTTCACCATGTTACTGGTGTGGTCGCGCAACTGGAAACGCAAGCAGGCATATTTTGAGAAAATCAAAAGCAATCCGGAAAACCTCAAATGGGTCGGGCAAAACCTGACCGGCCAGGAATGGAAAGACCTGAAAACCGTCGGCGACCGCTTCGGGCTGCCCATGTTGCAGGCCAAGCAGTTGATTGATTTTTATAAAAACAGTCGGAACTGATTGCATGATTTAACAATAGAATTTGACTGAAATTAAGGCCGTCTGAAAATATCACTCTTATAATAAGTAATATTTTCAGACGGCCTCGGCATTTGCCGTTCCGTTTTAAAACAAAGGGAGGGAATAAAAATGACCGTTTATCTTATCGGCGACTCCGTGCGGCTTGCTTCGGAACCTTATACCCGCGCCGCGCTGCCTGATGCAGGCATCGTTTCTCCGTCGGAAAACTGCCGTTCGTCGCACGATGTTTTGCAGCATATCAAACAATGGACGGCGGGTGCGGCTGCCGGAGACATCGTCCACATCAACTGCGGCCTGCACGACATACGCCGCGACCGAGGCAGTAACGGGCCGGTGGCCGATTTGGAAACCTACCGGAGCAATCTGACCCGTATTTTCGATTATCTGAAAAAGACGGGGGCGAAAATCATTTGGGCCGACAGTACGCCGTTTCTGGAAAGCGTGCACAACATCGTCAAATCCTCGCGCCGCTATCTGGCCGATTTGAAGGCGTATAACCGTGTGGCGGACGATTTGGCAAAACAATACGGTTTCGCCATCAACGATTTGTACAGCCTGATGTTCCGGCAGGACCTGACCGCGCTGATGTTGTGCGACGGACTGCATTTCAACGAGTTCGGCAGCGAAATGATCGGCAAGGCGGTAGCCGAAGCAGTGTCGAAGCAGATGTAGGGAGCCTTAGCCGTTTTACAGCCATTTACGGTTTTCAGACGGCCTCTAGGTTGCGGCCGGACGTTCATCGGGATATAGTAACTCCCCCCATTAACATGAAATCAAGGAATAGGTCATGAGCGGAAAATTAGACCAAATCAGCGGTAAAGTAAAAGAAACTGCCGGAGAAGTATTCGACGATTCCAAACTCAAAGCGGAAGGCGTTATCCAGCAAGGAATCGGCAAGATAAAAGAAGCCGCTGCCGACATTGAGGAAAAAGCAGGCGACGTATTGAAAAAAGGCAAAGAAGAAGCGGGACATTTGGTTGACGAAGCGAAAGAAAAAGCCGAAAACCTGATTAACGATATTAAAAGCAAATTCTGATACATCCTTGTTTGAAGACATAAAAAGGCCATCTGAAACACGATTTCAGACGGCCTTTTAATATGTTTTTTACCGCACGGTTTATTGTGCGGACGGCCCGCGTGCCGCTTTTTTTACCGCTGCGGTTTTTGCCGCCAGCCACAAAGCGGCAGACGCACCGAGCATATCCGCGATGCCGTCGCCGACCGATCCTTCGCGCGTAACGGTAAACGCCGCCTGCGCCCATTCGCTGCCCGCGGCAAACAGCAGGGCAAACGCCAGCAGCCCGCGATACGGGATTTTCAGTCCGTCATGGATAAAGGCTTTTGCCAACAGCCAGATTTGGGCAAAAAACAGGGCGAAATGCGCGGCTTTGTCGAAATGCGGAAACGGCGGCGGCGCATTGCCGGATTCCCTGAAAATCAGTGCGTAGATACCGGCGGCAAACCATGCGGCGGCGAACAGGGTGAATTTGTTTGCGGGCAATTTCATGGCTGTTCCTCATCCAGCCAGGTCTGGCAGAGGGCGGCCAAACGGGAGAACCTGCCGCCGCGGGCGTTCAATATATCGCGCCATTGCGTCACTTCCGCGGCGGACGGTGCTTCGTCCATACTGCATTCATACAGCCAGAAATCGAGGGTTTCCCCTACGGTACCGGCGGATTCGTTTCGGATAAGGTCTAAAAGTTCGGTCATATTGTGAGGCCGTCTGAAAAAGTTAATCGGTTTCCGAAGGCGAAATACGGGTTTGCCGCGCCAATTCTGCGGCCAGTTCATCCTGATAGGTCCGCATCATTTTATCCAAATCCATCAGGGCATGGCCGACGGCGCGGACAAACGGATTTTTATACCGGATATTCTCCGTAGCCGTGAAGCGGGTGCGGTTTGCGGAAACGGCTTCCAGCTCGGCCGTCCATATCCCGTCAAAGAGGCGGTGTTCCATCTTGAAAGCGTAATGGTCGGGATAATGTTTATCCAGCGTTTCAAAACGGATGGTAATGCCGCCCGTTGTTTCCAGCCAGACCTCCTTCCTGCGTTTTCGCTCACTATCCGCAAATCATCCGGAGAAGTGCGGTAATGCCAACGCCTGTTATCGGTAACAGTGCGGTAGACGATGTCTATCGGCGCATCAAATACGATTGTTTTGCTCAAGCTGCGCGTTTCCGGCAACAACAGGCCGGCAATATACAGCAAGCCCGCGCCGCAAACGGCCGCCACGCCCAAATAAACCGGAATCTTCGCCCACACGCCCTGTCCTCCGAACAGTATAATTTCAGGCCGTCTGAAAATTTCAGACGGCCTTTCCATCTACTTGCTGTGCAAAAAACGCACCGCCTCTTCCCATTCGCCCGCCAGTATCGCCGGCATCGCCTCCAATGATTTGCGAATCGCATCATCGATTTGTCGGCGGTGCTCGGCACTGGGTTTGTTCAACACATAACCGACTACAAGGTTGCGGTCGCCCGGATGGTCTATGCCCAACCGCAAGCGGTAATAGTCGGGGGTTCCCAAGCGGGCTTGAATATCTTTCAAGCCATTGTGCCCGCCGTTGCCGCCGCCGAGTTTGAATTTGATGCGGCCGCAAGGTATATCCAATTCGTCATGCACCACCAAAATCTCTTCGGGCTTGATTTTGTAAAACTGCGCCAGCGCGGCAACGGCCTGGCCGGAACGGTTCATAAAAGTCATGGGCTTGAGCAGCCAGACATCACCGTCGGGCAGGCCGACGCGCGCCACTTCGCCGAAGAATTTTTTTTCATCTTTAAACGAGGCTTTCCATTGCCACGCAAGTTCGTCAAGGAACCAGAAGCCTGCATTGTGGCGGGTTTGTTCGTATTCGCGGCCGGGATTGCCCAAGCCGGCGATGAGTTTGATTTTCGGCATATCGTTCCTTCAAACAGGGCCGTCTGAAAGCGGGTTTCAGACGGCCTATCGTCCTTCTTCTTTATCCTGCACGCGCTTACGGCGCGCGTCTTTCGGGTCGATGAGCAACGGGCGGTACACTTCGATGCGGTCGTGGGCGCGCAATACGGTGTCGTCCTTCACCACCTTGCCGAAGATGCCCAGCGGCGCGGTATTCAAATCCACATCGGGAAACCGCTCGGCAATCGGACTGCGCAAAGCGGCCTGCCGCACGGTCGTACCCTCTTCCACCCGCATGATGTGCAATTCCTGCCGGTCGGCCAGCCCGTAGGCGATTTCGATTTCAAGCATAACGGCGGTCCGCTTCTTTGATGAACGCATCCACCAGCGTCCCCGTCAGATGGGAAAACACGGGCGAAATCACCGCCGACAAAAGCGTGCTGGAAAAATCGTATTCCAGTTTGAATTCGATTTTGCACATATCGCCGCCCAAATCGATGAACTTCCAAGTCCCGCGCAAAGTTTTAAACGGACCTTCAAGCAAATCCATACGGATTTCCTTGCCGGGGATATTGTGGTTGTGCGTCGCAAAAGACTGTTGCACGCGCATATAGTCCATAAACAGCCGCGCCTTCAACTCGTTGCCGTTGCGCTCAATGATTTCGGTTTTGCTGTACCACGGCAAAAATTTCGGATAATCCTCGACCCTGTCGACCAGCTCGAACATCTGCTCTGCGCTGTGCAGCACCAATACGTTTTTTTCTACTTTTTTCATAACACAGCCTTCGGGCGGAAAGCGTCATTATAAACGCTTTTTCAGACGGCCTCCCCCATATTTCGGCACGGGCGTAAGCCATATAACCAAAAATCCTTTCAATAAAATAATCCATTCTTTCCCTTTCACACGTCCGCCCGTTACAGTAACGCACAATGAAAATAAAAAAGGATAGAAATAATGAGCAAAATCCGCTGCTTGGCAATCGGCACCATCGCCGCCCTGCTGGCCGTCGCCGCCTGCTCCGGCGGAAAAACCGCCGCCGGCGGCGGCAAATACATGAAAATCCTCAACGTCTCCTATGACGTTTCCCGTGATTTCTACAAAGAATACAACCCGCTGTTCATCCGCGAATTTACCAAAAAACATCCCGAAACCGACCTGCACGTCCAGCAATCGCACGGCGGTTCGAGCAAGCAGGCATTATCGGTGGCAAACGGCCTGCCTGCCGACGTCGTTACCATGAACCAGTCTTCCGACATCGATACGCTTCAGGCACGCGGCCTTATCCGTCCAAACTGGCAGTCGCGCCTGCCGGATAAAGCCGTACCGTTCACCAGCACCACCGTTTTCCTCGTCCGCAAAGGCAATCCCAAACACATCCGCGACTGGGACGACTTGACGCGCCCTGACGTCAAAACCGTATTCGCCAATCCCAAAACCAGCGGCAACGGCCGCTACGCCTTCCTCAGCGCATACGGTTACGGCCTGAAAACATCCGGCGGCGACGAAACGCAGGCCCGGCAGTTCACCCGAGCAATCCTGAACAACGTGCCGATGTTTGAAAACGGCAGCCGCGCAGCCACCACCAGTTTCACGCGGCGGGACATCGGCGACGTACTCGTAACCCTTGAAAACGAAGCCAACTTCGTCAGCAAAAAATTGGAAAATGGACGGTTTGAAATCGTCTATCCGAGCTACACCGCCGCCGCGGACAGCCCCGTGGCGGTAGTCGATAAAAATGTCGAGAAAAAAGAATCGCAAGCCGCCGCCCGCGCCTACCTCGAATATCTGTGGAGCAAACCCGCGCAAGAGTTGGCGGCAAGAATGTATTTCCGCCCGAGCGACAAAGAAATACTGGCGCGGCACAAAGCCGACTTCCCCGACCTAGACACCTTCCGCCCGGCCGAACTCTTCGGCGGCTGGCCGCAGATTATGCAAAAATTCTTCGCCGACGGCGGCATGTTCGACCAACTGACGGCAGAAAGAAAGCCGCGGGAACAGTGATTTATAGAAGCTAAAAGGGATTCCATATTTGGTATTATCGAAACCACCATACAACCCTTTTATACTAAACACAGCTATATTTACTCTATTATATTATGGTTTCCATCCAATTAACCTAATCTGAATTTCGACGACGGCTCCATCAAGAATTCTAATCTGCCACACAAAATTTATTACCAATCACCCTTCTTTCCATATGACTCATTAGGCTGTTACCCTATAAATAATTTGAGACTGTCCACTCTAGCCGCACCCAATGCAACATCTTCCGTCGCCAACAGATTCTCAACTTCGGGCAACAAGGTCAGCCCTGCTTCTCTTTTGACTAGCACCAAACCATAAACAGCCGCAGCAGCAGGCCACCAGCGATCTCCTGCTTTTTCCATAAACTGCCAAAATTTCAAACCGCTTTCAGTTTTAACTGGAGGAACATACACCATAAATTTCCCGTATTCTATTTCAAATCCCAACGATAAAACCTTTTTTTTAAAGACAGGCAGAGTAAAACAATTTTTTTTCTCCGGCAATAAATTCCCATCAAACCACCCACTCATCCCCCATAACGAACTGAGATTAAATCCACTAATTACCAGTCTACCGCCCGACTTCAACACACGAGCTGCCTCAACCAGTGCAACATAGGGTTGTTGGCAATATTCATGACTATGCGGCATCAGCAAAATGTCCAAAGATTGCGCTGCCCAAGCCAAAGCCGTACCATCCATAACCACATCAGTCGGTATATAAATAATGCTTTCAGACGGCCTGAGCCACGAATCCATCCCTAATTGGACAATATTTCCCATTGCAGCAGAGGATTGAGTGTTCGATTCAAAAAAGTATTTTTCCTTTTCAGCCACATACCGTCCAACCAGTGTTTCCTCAAACCATACTCCCTGATTTTCAATCATTTTCAGACGGCCTCCCTTATTTCAGTTTGACTCAAACCATCATACCGAGTTATGTCCCAGCAACCAAGTCCCAACCGCCGGGCTTTGTTTATGCTAATTGCCATTAACACCACAATTCACAGAAATTACAATGCTATCCGCTTGACGTTATCTCTCCCAGACAGTAACATCGGACAAAACTTAATCTCAATTCCTAAAACTCACTGAATAACTATCAATCATGGCAAAACTGAAAACAATCGCATTGACCATTTCAGGTTTATCCGTACTTTCCGGGACAACACACGCTCAAGCCGCAAGCACCGAAACAGATTCATCTTCCAACAAACTCGGTATGGCTATGATGCGACTCAATTCATCTCTGCTTGATCAAGCACAAACAAACAAACATCCGAGCGGAAGCCTGTGGGCTTCATTACGTAAAGACTTCCGCATCAACGAAGTCAATACCGAGCTAGTGCGCCGCCACGAAAGCAAATTTGCTGCAAACAGCGGTTATTTCGATCGCACGATCAACCGTAGCAAACCATATATGTATCATATTGCAAACGAAGTAAAAAAACGCAATATGCCGGCAGAAATAGCACTGCTGCCGTTTATTGAAAGCGCATTTGTTACCAAAGCGAAATCACATGTAGGGGCATCAGGTTTATGGCAGTTTATGCCATCAACAGGCCGTCACTACGGTTTAGAGAAAACTGCCCTGTACGACGGACGTCATGATGTTTATGCCTCAACCAATGCAGCCCTAAACTATCTCGAATACCTACACAGCATGTTTGGTGATTGGACATTAGCCCTTGCTGCATATAACTGGGGCGAAGGTAATGTCGGCCGCGCGATCAACCGTGCTCGCGCACAAGGCCTAGAACCAACCTACGAAAACCTTCGCCTGCCCAATGAGACAAGAAACTATGTACCAAAATTACTGGCAGTCCGCAATATTGTATCCAACCCTCAAATGTTTGGTCTGAATATCAGCGAAATCAACAACCAACCGTATTTCAAATCCGTCAATGTCGATAAAGCCATTGATAATAGTACGATTGCCCGTTTTGCCAACATTAGCGAAAGTGAATTACTAGCGTTAAATCCCGGCTTCAACGCACCAGTCTTCATTCCTAAAAATAACCGCAAACTATTGTTGCCTGCCAGTGCAATCGCAACTTTCGAAAAAAATTACCGTAATGCAAAACCCGAAAATCTGCTATCTTGGGATATTTACTCAACAGCAGATAACACCAATTTAAGCACGATTGCTGCTGAAACTGGCATGAGCGTGGCAGAACTGAAACGATTGAATAATATTGGTAGTAACTCTGTTTCTGCCAATCGCAGCATTTTAGTTGCCAAAAATAACAGTAGTAATAATAAATTGGAACAAACTCATACAGTTGACATCGATATTACTCCTGACTCATACCGACCAAGCATACCGAGAACAGAACAAATTGTAAAAGCAGAAAAACCAACTGATTTGGCTACTGCTTCATCTCAAACAATAACATCAGCAATTGATTTCGTTAGCCGTTCAAAAACGGATTCTGAAACCCATATGGCGATTTCTAAAAATAACGAATCAACAGCTAAAAAACAAGGTATCGCAGCCAATCTTGTTGCCAAAGAGATCGATACTCAGATCAATTCAAACCCAATGATTGCATCTGCGGCTTCGGAAAAAACATCAAATCAGCCAGCTTTATCTACCTTATCAGATAATGGGTCTGATAGTACCCAAACTGATGCCATTGCAAAACTCGCATTACAAGCTAATTCCCCTGCAACAACAATTTCATTAAATCAAACTGTTACTGAACAGGATGATGAATTAATGTCCTTGGTAAAAAATAATGAAACAGATTCTGCTGCTACAAATGCACTTACAATAACTGAAGCTAAAGTTACTACTCATACCGACGAACCTGCAACAGCACAACAAGCCCGAATTGAAAAAATTGCTGAAAACCGCATTAAGCAGAAACATAGAATTGAATCTCGCCTTGCACGCGCCGAACAAAAAACACAACGCGTAGCAAGCACTACAGGTACACATAAAGTAAGTGATGGAGATACTCTTTTCAATATTTCTCAACGCTATAATCTAAGTGTTGCTGATTTGATTACAGCCAATAACATTAAAGGTAACAACATCCAGAAAGGTCAGGTATTACGAATCATAGCCTCTCCTGCAAAAAACAAAACCAGCAATATCAAAAATGTATCCTACACTGTTCGTAAAGGGGATACTCTGAATACTATTGCTAACCAATTCAATCTTGATATTAATGATATCCGCAGATGGAACAGAAATACACGCGCGGTGTCTCCTGGTCAACGTTTAAACCTACTGGGAAGTTAGGTTATTGCTATTTATACTTGCCAAATACCCATAATAATATTAATAATATTAGTACTAATAGGAGCTTCCTGTTAGTCAGTGTACTTGGTTCTGTTTACCCAAGATATAAGGAAAGAAAACCCCATAGTATCTCTCTTACTATGGGGTTTTAAATCTTCTCTATAATTCAGATCAGCGTTTCTTACCTGTCACAGTAGCAACTGCTAAATTTTCATTACGTTTAAGTGAAACACTTTCTACACCTTCCGGCAACTTAATGTCTGACAAGTGCAAAATATCCCCTGCCTCTACTGAAGCACAATCTAAATCTAAGAAAGCCGGAATATTAGATGGCAATGCCAAAATCTCAACAGACGTATTCAATAATGAAACACGACCACCCTGTAATTTTACAGCCTGAGAGTTCTCAGCATTAACAATATGCAAAGGAACACGAATACGCAAAAGTTGATTAGCTTTTACTACCTGAAAATCAATATGCTGAACCTCGCGGCGGAATGGATGCATTTGGAAATCACGCACAATAACATCATAAGTCTTACCATTCAGGGCCAATTTAATTAATGCAGTATGGAACGATTCCTTCTCCAATGCATAAAAAATGGTTTTGTGATCTACCGAAATAGAAATCGGCTTTTGATCTTCACCATATAAGATGGCAGGAATCTGGCCTTCGCGACGCAGGCGGCGGCTCGCACCAGTGCCTTGTTGCTCACGAATAGCAGCTTGAATTTCATATGACATATAAAAATACTCCAATAATAAATAAACCGTCATCGGCCGCGACCAGCTTAAGACGGCAAAGGTTTATGGCAACAACATGCTGCCGGTAATCATCACATCTTCATTGAAAAGATATGACACAGATTCTTCATTACTAATTCTGCGGACTGTCTCCGCAAGCAACCCTGCAATCGTTACTTGACGAATACGCCCACAAGTTTTAGCTGCATCAGATAATGGAATGGTGTCAGTTACAACAACCTGATCTATATCGGAAGAAGCAATGCGGTTAATTGCTTCTCCTGAGAAAACAGGATGGGTTGCATAGGCCAATACACGCGAAGCTCCCCGTTCTTTTAAAGCTGAAGCTGCTTTACATAAAGTATTTGCAGTATCAATCATATCATCAACAATCAAACACGTACGGTCCTGAATATCACCAATAATATTCATCACTTCAGCAACATTTGCTTTCGGTCGGCGCTTATCAATAATTGCCAAATCAGCATTCAAAGCCTTGGCAACAGCACGAGCACGCAAAACACCACCAATATCAGGACTGACAACTGTCAAATTTTCAATACGTTGCTGATTAATATCATTCAGTAAAATTGGAGTAGCATAAATATTATCAACAGGAATATCGAAAAATCCTTGAATTTGGTCGGCATGCAAATCAACGGTTAATACTCTATCGATACCTGCCGAATACAACATATTCGCAACTAGTTTGGCAGAAATCGGAACACGTACTGAACGGGGCCGGCGGTCTTGGCGAGCGTATCCGAAATATGGGATGGCAGCGGTGATACGGCCGGCCGAAGCACGTTTCAACGCATCCGCCATAGTCAAAATTTCCATCAAATTATCATTTGTCGGAGCACAAGTCGGCTGCAAGATAAATACATCTCGACCACGCACATTTTCCAATAGCTCTATTGCAACTTCACCATCAGAAAATTTACCAACTGAGGCATTACCTAAAGAAATCCCTAAATGCTTCACAACGCGTTGAGCCAATTCAGGATTCGCATTACCGGTAAACACCATTAAACTGTCATAAGCCGCCATATCTATTCCACCTACCTCTACATTTAAATTTTGCTCAGAAAACATGATGCTTCCTTCCGCATAGCTGATAGCTAACTTTGTAATTATACCTAATAAAAAGGAATAAAACAAAATAGCATGAAGAAATAATCTCTTATTTCTTTGTTATTAAATAAAGCTTTAATTACATCACTAAAAAGTAACGAGTACCGTTGCAAATCCTATCTAAAATAAAATAACTTTTATTTTAAAATCAAATGGTTAAAATCGGAATAATACGATTCTGATTACGTTTACTTCCACCTTCTCCATAATTGGTTTTGACATAATCCTCAACAATTGCCAAAAATTCGGCAGCCATATTATCGCCTTTTAGGGTTACTTTACGTTCCCCATCTATATATACGGGAGCAATGGGTGTTTCACCTGTACCCGGTAGGCTTATACCGATATCCGCCAGTTTGCTTTCACCCGGGCCATTTACAACACAGCCCATAACGGCCACATTCAGTGATTCCACCCCCGGATAGAGATCACGCCAAACTGTCATTTTATTACGCAGATAATTTTGAATATCCTGTGCAAGTTCTTGAAATACAGTACTTGTGGTTCGGCCGCAACCGGGACAAGCCGTTACCATTGGAGTAAAAGAGCGCAGCCCCATTGTTTGCAGGATTTCTTGTGCGACAATCACTTCTTGCGTACGTGAACTACCCGGTTCAGGAGTAAGCGAAATGCGAATAGTATCGCCGATACCCTCTTGAAGTAATACTGACAATGCTGCAGTAGAAGCGACAATACCTTTACTACCCATACCGGCTTCGGTTAAACCCAAATGCAATGGATATTTGCAACGACCACCTAAATCACGATAAACCTGTATTAAATCCTGCACGGAACTTACTTTGCACGATAGAATGATTTTATCTTCCGGCAATCCCAAATTCACTGCTTTTTCTGAAGACTCCAACGCCGAGACAATCAATGCCTCTTTCATTACTTCTTCCGGAGGTCTGGGAGATGTAGCAGCTAAATTGGCATCCATCATCCGCTTCGCCAAACTTTGATCGAGCGAACCCCAATTTACACCGATACGGACCGCTTTATCGTTTTCAGCAGCAGTCCGAATCATATATGCGAATTTTTCATCGCCTTTTGCACCTTTACCAACATTACCCGGGTTGATACGGTATTTAGATAAAGCCTTGCCGCAATCCGGAAATTCTGCCAACAGTCTCTCACCATTGAAATGAAAGTCACCGATAAGCGGGGTGTGATACCCCATATCATCCAAGCGCTGCCTAATTTCGGCTACCTTAGACGCAGCTTCCGGACTATTAACCGTAATCCGCACCATTTCGGAACCGGCATCGCTTAATTCTTTTACCTGCTGCGCGGTTGCCGCCGCATCTGCCGTATCGGTATTGGTCATAGATTGAACAACCACAGGAGCATCCGAACCGACAATAATATGATCGATTTTTACTTGATGTGTCTTGCGCCGTTTGAGCGTATTCATAATTTATTTTTTTCCTGCAATAAATGACGCGGCCCTTGCTCCTGCCTTATAAGGTTTAACTGGAATTTCTTTTCCGCCAAAATTGGCTTGTGCGCCGGTAGAGATCCCTATCCAGACATCGTACGGCGCACCGCCTTGAAAACGTCGTTCGCTACCTTCGGGAATAATTTGACTGAAGACCATTTTGCCGTTTTTATCTTTCACAATCAGATTGCTGCGATATTGTACTTTAAGCCACAATTCGTCCGGCGCTACGGAAACCGGTACTTCCTCCGCCGAAGCGGCAACAGCGGAAGCCTCCGAAGCATTAGCTGCTTGAACTTTATCGGCAGTCTTTTCATCAGGCATTTTAGAAACTGTAACATTGCTGGCTTTGAGCGCCGGAGCTTGCATGCTGTTCTGTACCGCACTGCTATCCTGCTGGTTCTGGTATGCGGTTTCCTGATTGGATTTGTTTTGCCACGCATAAATGCCACCGCCAAACAATATGCCCACTGCCACACCTAGAATCCACTTCGGGAAAGCAGCCTTTTCATTTTGACGGTAATCAAAGCCTTTTTTTCCCGCTTGGCGTTCTACCGCATAAACATGCCCTCTTTCATCGGGAACAACCATTTTCAGACGGCCTGCAAATTCCTGTTCGTCCCATTTCAACAAACGGGCATAAGAACGTAAAAAACCGGTTACAAAAACAATACCCGGTAATAGGGAGTATTCCCCCTTTTCCAATGCTTCTATCTGCTCAATTGACAACTTCAGTCGTTCAGCAACCGTGTCTATGTCAATGCCCTGTTTTTTGCGCATCGATCGCAACTCTCCGCCCAGCGTTTTTGCAGCCAAAGCATCAAATCCGCCGCTTTGTTTATTATCCATGTATCAATGCCTTTTGGTAACAGCTTGTAATTCTTCGGAATAAGGGAAATTCGTCCTTAATTGCGCTTCGTATTCATAAGCAGCCTGAACTTTGCCCAAAGCATTGGCAATCTTCCAGCCGAGCAGCAAATCATCTGCCATCAACATATCGACTTTGCTCTGATATTGACGGAAATAATAGTCCGCATCATGCAGATTGCCCGCCATCATCTTGGTACGCGCCAATTCTTTGAATGCTGGCGTAAATTGCGCGTTGGCAGCCAAAGCTCGTTTCAAATAAGCTTCTGACAGAGAGTATTGCCCCATTTTCGCACTGCAAATGCCTTTGTTCAGATTTGCCACAAAAGGTGTCGGGTAGGTAGGGTCAGAAAGAGCCTTATCGAAATAAGGCATGGCTTCAGACGGCCTATTGAGCTTGCCGCATAAAAACCATCCGTAGTTATTGTTGATTTCGGCGCTGTCGGGTTTTAAAGCCAAAGCCTTGAGAAAACTCTCCTGTGCTTTGTCATCGACTTTCAGAAATTGATAAATCTGCGCACGCACCAACCATGCTACTGCATTTTTATGATTGGCTTTCAATGCTTCTTCGATGGCGCGCGTCGCTTCGCGATAATCCTGAGCACGCATATATTCCAGTGCAAGCTGCGTTCTGATATTGGAGACCTGCTCCTCGCGCTCGCGGGCACTGGGGCCGGAATGTCCGGCGCAGGCCGACAATGCCAGCACCAGCAATAGGGGTTGCCATATTTTCAGTTTCATATTTCAGCCCTGTTGTTGAATTACGATTTGCTGCCATTTTTGCTGGCGGCGGGTTTTATCTTTCACTTGGCCGGCCAGTTGGCCGCAAGCGGCATCGATGTCGTCTCCGCGTGTTTTGCGCACCGTCACGACAAAACCCGCCTGTTGCAAAATATCGCGGAACACGCGGATATTTTCTGCGGAAGAACGTTCGTAGCCGGAATGAGGAAAAGGATTGAAAGGAATCAGATTGAATTTGCACGGCACATCGCGTACCAAATCAATCAATTCGCGCGCATGTTGTGCATTGTCGTTCACACCGTCAAGCATCACATACTCGAAAGTAATAAAATCACGGGGTGCTTTGACCAGATAGCGCTGGCAGGCTGCCATTAATTCCTTCAACGGGTATTTTTTATTCAAAGGAACAATTTTATCGCGCACTTCGTCATTGGAGGCATGAAGCGACACAGCCAAAGCCACCGGCATTGCATCTCTCAATCTGTCCATCTGCGGCACCATGCCGGAAGTGGATACGGTAACGCGACGGCGGCTCAGACCGTAACCGTGGTTATCAAGCATAATACTCAATGCCGTAACCACATTATCGAAATTCGCCATCGGTTCGCCCATACCCATCATGACCACATTGGAGATGACCCGTTCATTTTTCGGAGTAACGCCCATCGCCTTATTCGCCCACCAAAGTTGGCCGATGATTTCGGCAGCGGTAAGATTGCGGTTGAACCCTTGGCGGCCGGTAGAACAGAAAGTGCATTCCAATGCACAACCGACCTGTGAAGAAATACATAACGTACCGCGGTCGGTTTCGGGAATAAATACGGTCTCCACGCCATTGCCGGTACCTACATCCAGCAGCCATTTGCGCGTACCGTCGGAAGATTCTTGGGCGGCCATTAATTTCGGCACTTCAATCGTCGCGCCGTCGATCAGTTTTTGACGCAGCGATTTAGCCAAATCCGTCATTTCATCGAAATTCTGCGCACCCGCTTGATGCATCCAACGCATCACTTGCTTGGCCCGGAAGGGTTTTTCACCCATTTCGGCGAAATGCCGGGTCAGGCTGTTCAAATCGTAATTCAGTAGATTGGTTTTCATGTATTCTTAACGTCAAAACAGGGTTTCAGACGGCCTGAAATCCTGTCGGCAACCTTTATTATTCAAAGTTATCGGATATTCTAAAGCAGACATAAAACAAGCCGCCCGCAAAACGGCGAAATAATTCTAATCGGCAGGCCGTCTGAAAGCTCTGCGTCAAAAAACCTTCAGCCGCCCGAACACTCTCTTTTCAGACGGCCTCGACGGTTAACGGTCATTCCCCACATCTTCAACGCGGACAAATTTCGCTTTGGCTGAAGAAATAAGCTATTTCGATTGCCGCATTTTCCAAACTGTCGGAACCGTGTACCGCATTGATGCTCAGAGATTCGGCAAAATCAGCGCGAATCGTACCCGGAGCGGCATTTGCGGGATCGGTTGCCCCCATCAGCTCGCGATTTTTGGCCACGGCATTTTCACCTTCCAACACCTGAATCATAACCGGCCCGCTGGTCATGAATGCAACCAAGTCTGCGTAAAAGGGACGCTCTTTATGCACCGCATAGAAATCCTGCGCTTCGCGCACAGACAAATGCTTCATTTTGGCTGCAACGATACGCAAGCCGTTTTGCTCGAAGCGGCTGTAAATTTGGCCGATGATATTTTTTGCCACTGCATCCGGCTTGACAATGGAAATGGTACGCTCAATCGCCATATAAATGTCCTTATATCATGCTGTATCAACAACATAACGGGTAATTTTTCACTCGCAGGCTATTTTACCAAAATTCCCCTTCCTTTGGTAAAAACAGCGGCGGATTTGCATTTCATTTTAAGTCAGACTCAATATTTTCAGACGGCCTCAATACTGCATAAGGCCGTCTGAAAAAAAGAATCGTCAGGACTTGGGTGCATTTAAAGTCAGATGCGGCAGCTTCAAATAGGCTTCCGACTGCATTTCCACCATACGGCTGGCTGTGCGTGTAAATTCTTGCGCAAAATCACCTTCGACATAAATATCGTCGACACCAACTTTGCTGGTAGCACACAACTTCACCCGATAATCGTACAAGACGTCAATCAGCCAAGTCAGACGGCGCGCCTCGGCTTTTTCCTGAGGTGTCAGCCGCTCCAATCCCGAAAGGAACACGATTTCATAGTGTTCCGCCAAATAAAGGTAATCCGCCTGCGAACGCGGACCGAAACACAAAGCACGAAAATCAAACCAAATCACTTGCTCCGATTTTGCCTTATGGGGAATTTCCCTGCTGTGTATGACGCTGATTCCTGCTTCGGCTGCAACTCCGCCCGACATGTTTTTAAACAAATCAAACAGTTTTTGTTCGTTTTCGTCATTATCGGGTACGAAAAAAATTTCTGCGGGTTTCAAAGTGCGCAGCCGGTAATCCTCGCCGCCATCAACATTTAAGACCGTCAGATTGGCCTCAATCAATGCAATCGTCGGTAAGAAGCTGCTGCGATTCTGCCCTTGCGGATACAGCTCTGATGGCGCATAGTTGGAAGTTGCCACCAAAACCACCCCTTCGTTCAACAAATTTTCCAGCAGGCGGCCCAAAATCATCGCATCGGCAATATCGCTGACATGAAATTCGTCAAAACACAGTACACGCGTTTCTTCGGCAATTTCCGCCGCTACCGCTTTAAGCGGGTTGGCCTCACTTTTCAACCCTTTCAAACGCCGGTGTATTTCCGCCATAAATGCATGAAAATGCACCCTGCGCTTACGGCGATATGGCAAACAGCCGTAAAAAGCATCCATCAAAAAACTTTTGCCCCGCCCTACTCCGCCATAGAAATACAAACCTTTCGGCACCTGCGGAGAACGCAGGCTGCGTCCTAGAAAACGGTTACGTTTGCGTTTGAACATCATCAGTTCCGTCCACAACCGGTCAAGATGCTCAATGGCGCGCGCCTGTGCCTCGTCACGGATAAAACCAGGTTTTTGCGAAGCGGCTTGATACCAAGTCAGCGGGCTGTGATTATCAAACTCAGGGGGAACAAAAAGATTTTCACTGTTACTCATTACCGGCCCTCATATTATCGTTATCAGATTACGGGTTGCAGATACTCTTCCTTGCTTCGCTTCAAAAAACAGACAGGCTGCCGAAAGTATCCCTACCTTTGCGATGCAGGCATTATAAATGATTTCAGACGGCCTCCAACAGCTATTAACCCTTCATCCTTATAGGCAAAACAAAAACGCCGCATCTCTGCGGCGTTTCCATCTGCACTTAATTGGCAGTTTGCTGCAATGCCAAATCTACACGTTCGCGCAACTCTTTACCCGGCTTGAAATGAGGAACATGCTTTTCAGGCACTTCCACACGCTCGCCGGTTTTAGGGTTACGGCCGATACGGGCCGGCCGATGATTCAGATCAAAGCTGCCGAAACCGCGGATTTCGATACGTTGGCCGCGGGCCAGCGAGCGGGTCATGGTATCAACCAAAACTTTTACGCTGTATTCCACGTCTTTCGCCATCAGATGGGTACCGTTTTTTTCAGCAAATACTTCTGCCAAACGGACCATTAATTCCGATTTAGTCATGTCCGCAACCTTATTCCTGATCTCCGGACAGCTTGGCTTTCAACAGATCGCCCAAGCTGGTCGTGCCGGCACTGGCGGTAGCTGCGGCATTAACCGAATTGAGGGCCTCACGGTTTTCTTTGGCATCTTTGGCTTTCACAGACAAACGGATGCTGCGGTTTTTGCGGTCGACAGTAGCAACGATGGCTTCGACTTCGTCACCTTCTTTAACGACATTGCGCAAATCTTCCACGCGTTCGCTGGACCACTCGGCAGCCGGCAGGTAGCCTTCCACTTCGTCGGACAATGCGATAACCGCACCTTTGGCATCAACGGATTTCACGGTACCTTTTACCAGCGAACCTTTATCGTTTACGCTAATAAAGTTGCCGAATGGATCGCCTTCGAGCTGTTTGATGCCCAAGGAGATGCGTTCTTTATCAACATCGATGGCCAATACGACGGCTTCGACTTCTTCGCCTTTTTTGTATTTGCGTACGGCTTCTTCACCAGATTCAGTCCAAGACAAGTCGGACAGGTGCACCAAACCGTCGATGTTGCCTGGCAAGCCGACAAATACGCCGAAATCGGTGATGGATTTGACCGCACCGGAGATTTTGTCGCCTTTGTTGTGATTGGCGGCAAATTCTTCCCACGGGTTAGCCTGGCATTGTTTCATACCCAAAGAAATACGGCGGCGGTCTTCGTCGATTTCCAGAATCATGACTTCGACTTCATCGCCCAATTGTACGACTTTGCTCGGATGTACGTTTTTGTTGGTCCAGTCCATTTCGGAAACGTGTACCAAACCTTCGATACCTTGTTCGATTTCAACGAACGCGCCGTAATCGGTCAGGTTGGACACTTTGCCGAACAGGCGGGTGCCTTGCGGATAACGGCGGGTCAGGCCGTTCCACGGGTCTTCGCCCAACTGTTTCATGCCCAAAGAAACGCGCTGTTTGTCTTGGTCGAATTTCAGGACTTTGGCTTCGACTTCCTGACCGACTTCCAACACTTCGCTCGGATGTTTCACGCGGCGCCATGCCAAATCGGTGATGTGCAGCAGACCGTCGATACCGCCCAAGTCAACGAACGCACCGTAGTCGGTAATGTTTTTAACGATACCTTTGACAACAGTACCTTCTTGCAGATTTTCCAGCAGGGCTTTGCGTTCTTCGCCCAAAGTGGCTTCCAAAACGGCACGGCGGGAAACCACGACGTTATTGCGTTTTTTGTCCAGCTTGATGACTTTGAATTCAATTTCTTTTCCTTCAAAGTGCGAAGTATCTTTAACAGGACGCACGTCAACCAGCGAACCGGGCAGGAATGCGCGGATGCTGCTGATCATGACGGTCAGACCGCCTTTGACTTTGCCGTTGATAACACCGGACAAGATGTCGCCATTCTCCATTGCTTCTTCCAAAGCAATCCAGTCGGCGGCACGTTTGGCTTTTTCGCGTGACAATTTGGTTTCGCCGAAGCCGTTTTCAACGGATTCGATAGTAACGGTAACAAAATCGCCTACTTTAACTTCAATCTCGCCCTGAGCGTTTTTGAATTCAGCCACATCAATCAGAGACTCTGATTTCAGACCTGCATTGACGGTAACGAAGTTTTGATCGATTGCCACCACTTCGGCGGTAATCACCTCGCCCGGGTTCATCTCTTGCAGGGTAAAGCTTTCTTCCAGCAGCTGGGCAAAATTTTCCATAGTCATATATACTCTTTTCGGTACACCGCCAAGGGGTGCGGGGTTGGTTAATCAAAATCTGCCGTCCTTGGCACGGCAGGCTTTAGAAAACACTTCAAAAATAATTTTCAGACGGCCTCATCGGAAGACAGGCCGTCTGAAAGCAGTAAAACGAAGCAATTATACAGCAAATGCTATAATTTGTGATACCAATCAAGCACTTTTTTCACAGATTCCTCGATACCCAAGTCCGTCGTATCCAGTAAAACGGCATCGGGCAGTTGTCTGAGCGGGGCGACGGGGCGGCGGCGGTCGGCCTCATCCCTCGCTTCAATGTCCGACAGGATTCGGTCGAACTCCACTCCTTCGCACGGCAAACCGAGTTGTCGGGCGCGCCGCTGAGCCCTGACCTGTGCCGAGGCGGTCAGAAACACTTTCAACACGGCATCAGGAAATACGACCGAACCCATATCGCGCCCGTCGGCAACCAGCCCTTTCTCAGTTAGAAAATCACGCTGGCGCTGTAACAAGGCAACGCGCACCTTCGGCAGTTGCGCTATGGCGGACGCCCCCATGCCGATGGCCTCGCTGCGGATTTGCGCGGAAACATCTTCGTCATTCAACATAATCCGCGTTTCTTCGAAACGGACGGGAAGGTTCTCGGCCAACTGAGCGATGGCTTCTTCATCACGCCAGCCAACACCCCGTTTTTCCGCATAAAGCGCAGTCAGACGATATAACGCGCCGGAATCCAGATAGTCAAAACCCAAAGCCTGAGCGACGCGCAGGGCGACTGTTCCCTTTCCCGATGCGCTGGGGCCGTCGATGGCAATTACTTTTTGTTTGATGCTCAATTCTTCCTCCTGAAACCTGCTACATGCAATTTTAAAAGTCGGCCGCATTATATAACGTGCAAGGCAAGCATAAGAAGGCCGTCTGAAAACATTTCAGACGGCCTTTTGCTGCCTTCCTGCGTGAGGCGGTTGCCGTTGCGCGGATACGCGACATTCAAAGGTAAAACTCCGCCCCCTTCCAATTTATATTCAAATCATTAGCGGCTGTAACATGCCGAATCCAAACTGGCGGACATATCGCCCTAAAAATCCGACCTAAATCTAATTGCAACCCAAATCCAATTCTTGAATTATCAGGATTTCAGACGGCCTTTAAGCTGCAAAGGCCGTCTGAAATTTTAATTTGTAAATTAATGTTCATTTTTAGGGTGAAACAGTATAATTCCCGCCGTTTGAATTGATTTGACGAGGCTTTTTGATGAACCAGCTTAAATTGGCGGTTTCCGGCGCGCAGATTTTGTTTGTGGCGTTTGGTGCGATGGTGCTTGTTCCGCTTTTGACCGGACTGAATCCTTCTTTGGCACTTTTGGGGGCGGGTATCGGTACGCTGCTCTTTCAAATAGTCACCAAGCGTAAAGTGCCGATTTTCCTCGGTTCTTCTTTTGCTTTTATTGCGCCGATTATCTACTCCATTAAAACATGGGGTCTGCCTTCGACCATGTTCGGGCTGTTTGCGGCGGGTTTTATGTATTTCGTGTTTGCCGGATTGATTAGATGGCGCGGGCTGGCTACGGTCAACCGGCTGCTGCCGCCGGTGGTTATCGGGCCTGTGATTATGGTTATCGGTTTGTCTGTCGCCGCAGCCGCAAGTGAAATGGCAATGGGTAAATCGGGTGGAAACCAAGTGGTCGGCTATGCGGATGCATTGATTTTGTCGGGCTTCACGTTTGCCGTTACGGTGGTTGTGTCGGTTTTCGGCACCCGTATGATGAAACTGGTTCCGATTTTAATCGGCGTGGCTGCGGGCTATCTTTTGGCTTTGGTGATGGGCTTGGTAGACACCGCCGCTATCGCGGCTGCGCCGTGGTTTGCCGTACCGCATTTTGAAACGCCGCAAGTCAACTGGCAGGCCGCACTGTTTATGCTGCCCGTCGCCATCGCGCCCGCCATCGAACACATCGGCGGCATCATGGCCATCGGTAATGTAACGGGCAACAACTACACCAAAGACCCGGGCTTGGATAAAACGCTGGCGGGCGACGGCTTGGGCGTGTGTGTGGCGGGTTTGATCGGCGGTCCGCCGGTAACGACTTACGGCGAGGTAACGGGCGCGGTGATGATTACGAAAAACAGCAATCCGGTCATTATGACTTGGGCGGCGATTTTTGCCATCGCCATGGCGTTTTTCGGTAAATTCAATGCTTTCCTCGCTTCCATCCCTCTACCCGTAATGGGCGGCATCATGCTGCTTTTGTTCGGTACGATTGCTTCTTTGGGCATTAAAACGCTGGTGGATGCAAAAGTGGATTTGATGCAGCCGAAAAATCTGGTGATTGTCAGCTCGGTTCTGACGGTTGGCGTCGGCGGCATGGCGGTTCATGTCGGTACGTTGAGTTTTGCCGGCGTCGGTTTGTGCGCCATTTTGGCGATTGTCTTAAACTGCCTGCTGCCGACGCCGAAAACGGAAGTCAAATCATTTTCCGATCCGGCGTAACCATATCGAACCTTCCCTTATCAAACATACCCCTTAGAGGCCGTCTGAAAAATCCGTTTCAGACGGCCTCTCTCAATCCTTATCCGCCTTAACCGTTCATTTGTGCACATAGAGTATTGAATCTATGCCTTCCGCCCTTATAAATAGCAAATACGGCATAATGATTAACATGATAAAGACGGAAGAACGATATGGCAGAAAAAACCTATTACGAAATTCTCGGCGTGGACAAAACCGCCGACGCCGACACCATTAAAAAGGCCTACCGCAAACTGGTACGCAAATACCATCCCGACGTCAGCAAAGAACCTGACGCCGCCGAGCGCACCGCCGAAATCAACACCGCCTACGAAACCTTATCCGACCGTGAAAAGCGTGCCGAATACGACGAATTGCTGGCCAACCCCTACGGCCGCAGCGCAGGCGGCAATCCGTTCGGCGGCGCGCAATCCGGCGGCTTTCACTACGAATACCGCGGCGGCGAACCTTTCGGTGAGGGCGATTTCAATTTTGAAGATTTGTTTGCCGGCTTCGGCCGCAATCAGAGACATGCGCACGCAAGGCCGGACGGTCCGATTAAAGGCGAAGACCAGCATGCCGAACTGAGTATCGATATTTACGCCGCTTATGTCGGCGCGGAGCGTTCGCTGAACCTGAACGTGCCGACCGTGGACGAATACGGCCGCGTCGGTTATCAGACCAAAACCTTAAATGTCAAAATCCCCAAAGGCATTACCGAAGGCCAGCAAATCCGTTTGGCGGGACAGGGCCTGCCCGGCTACAACGGCGGCGCAAACGGCGATTTGTATCTGAAAATCAAGTTCCACGACAAACCCGATTTATACGTTCAAAACAAAAAAGACGTATATCAGACCATAGACGTCAAGCCTTGGGAGGCCGTATTGGGCGGCAAAATCATCGTTCCCACCGCAGCCGGACGTTTGCAGGTCAACCTGCCCGCCAACAGCCAAAACGGTAAAAGCATACGCCTGAAAGGCAAAGGCATTCCAGCCAAAGAAGCGGGCGATTTGTACCTCAACATCCGCATCAGCGTTCCCAAGGCCGAAAGCGAAGCCGACCGCGCCGCATGGGCACAGCTTGCCGCCCACTTTGACGGCAAAAGCGCATCAAATTGAAAGGACAAACCATGACGCAACACACCGACATTACCTTGACTTTCGAAGAAATCCTCGCTGCCAGCCGCTGCCGCCGCGATTGGCTGCTGGAGCTGATAGAGGAAGAAATCATCAGCGTAAACGGCCGGCCGGAACAAACTTTGTACAGCGGCTTCCAACTCGCCCGCATCCGCCGCGCCCAGCGGCTGAGCCGCGACTTCGATGCCGGCATTCCCGCGCTCGGCCTGATTATGCGCCTGCTGGACGAAGTGGAAGAATTGCGCAAGGCGCAGCAGCCCCTATCCCTGCTAAACGAAGGCAAATAGCGGCCAACAAAAGAAAGGCCGTCTGAAAAACAGTTTTCAGACGGCCTCAAATACTATTGGGAACAACCTACCCCTTACACACCGGAACAGCCGCGGGATAAACCGACACTTGGGTTTGCGTCAGCGCAAACAGATTTTCCAACTGCAACTGCGCCTGCCGGTTGGCATGTTGCAGAATATCCGCCTTGCACGCACTGGCCAACACCTGCGCCCTAGCCCTTTCCTGCACGGTTTTGAACACACCTTTATCGGCGGGCAGCAGATTGAACGAACCCGTCTTCATGTCGTACACCTCGATATTTTCCAAATCCACGCTGAGGATTTCCACCGGCGGCAGGCTGAGAATGACTTTGCCGTCGACAATATTCACATTCTCCGCCGTCAACTTGTCCAAATCCAAACCGGCCAGCACCTTGCCGCGCACGATAAAGATGCCGCTTTGCGCGTCCTGCCACAACATGCGCCAGTTGCCTTTTTTCTCGGTGCGGATAATCGTGTCGATATAGAACGCCGTGCTTTCCAGCCGGTTTACCTTCTTAATCTGCATCAGTACGCCCTCGCGCGACAGCACCTCATGCGCATCGTCCGCCCCTCTATCGTGGTAATACCAGCCGCCAAAACCGGCAGCGGCACACAGCAATAACACCGTCAACCAACGGAAAAAACTTTTCATCTCGAACCTCATCGTTTACATCAGCCTGCATATAGGGCGGAGCGGATAAATTTCAATCATAAAGGCCGTCTGAAAACGGATTTTTACCTTTCAGACGGCCTTTGCATACACGGTGTTTGCCTCACGTTTATTTAAACCGAAAACACACCACATTCCATCACATTAGATTTACTAAAAAGTAATAAAAATACAAAATTTACCAAATTTGCTTTTTGGTAAAGCAAGGCATACAATCAGCCCGTGTCCTTCATCCACAGGAACCGAAATGACCATTACCGACTTGCGCCGCCTCAACCTGCGGCAATGGATTGCAGACAAGTACGGCGGACAGCAGTCGCGCTTCGCCGAAGCTGCCTCCGTCAACCAAGGCGAGCTTTCCTCCCTGCTGAAAAACAAATCGTTCGGCGAGAAAAAAGCCCGCAAAATCGAACAGGCCGCATCCATGCCCGACATGTGGCTCGACACTCCCCACGATACCGGCCGCGCCGGAACCGGACCGAATAATCCGAAAGAGAGCAGAAAAATGACAGCAATTTCCACCATTCCAGAAATTCTGGCCGACATCAAAGCCGGCAAGATGGTCATCATCACCGACGCGGAAGACCGCGAAAACGAAGGTGATTTGTTGATGGCCGCACAATTCGTCACCCCCGAAGCCATCAACTTCATGATTAAAAACGCCCGCGGCCTCGTCTGCCTGCCGATGGAAGAACAAATGGTCGAAAATCTCGGCCTGCCGATGATGACGCAGAAAAACGGCGCCCAATACGGCACCAACTTCACCGTCTCCATCGAAGCGGCGCAAGGCATAACCACCGGCATTTCCGCCGCCGACCGCGCTCTGACCATCCAGACCGCCGTATCGCCCTCGGCCAAACCCGAAGACATCGTCCAACCCGGCCACATCTTTCCGCTGCGCGCGCAGAAAGGCGGCGTATTGGTGCGCGCCGGCCACACCGAAGCAGGCGTTGATTTGGCACGGATGAGCGGGCTGATTCCCGCCGCCGTCATCTGCGAAATCATCAACGACGACGGCACGATGGCGCGTATGCCCGAACTGATGAAGTTCGCCGAAACCCACGGCCTGAAAATCGGCACGATTACCGACCTCATCGAATACCGCAGCCGCACCGAGAGCCTGCTCGAAGAAATGGGCGACGCGCCTGTACAAACCCCGTGGGGCGAGTTCCAGCAACACGTTTACGTCGACAAACTCTCCGGCGAAACCCATCTCGCACTGGTCAAAGGCAAGCCCTCCGCCGACACCGAAACCCTCGTGCGCGTACACGAACCCTTCAGCGCGATGGACTTCATCCAGCCCAATCCGCGCCACTCGTGGCCGCTACCTGACGCGCTGCAACGCATCCAGCAGGCCGACAGCGGCGTCGTCATCCTGATGCACCGTACCGAAGACGGCGCCACCCTGCTCGACCGCACCCTGCCCAAAGGCGCCAACCAAGCCTATAAATGGGACAGCAAAAGCTACGGCATCGGCGCACAGATTCTGGCCAACCTGAACGTCAAAAAACTGCGCGTGCTAGGCCAACCCTCCTCCTTCACCGGCCTGACCGGATTCGGATTGGAGATTGCGGGGTTCGAAGAAAAATAAGCGGCACCGAATGACAAGAGGCCGTCTGAAAACGTATTTTCAGACGGCCTCTTGTTTGTTATCTTACCGTTTGCTCACTCGGAAACAACCGGCACTTTATTCAGTTTGGCCTGCAATTGCTTCAACTGGGAAGCATTTTGCTGCTCCGCACGATACAGTTGTTGAAATTCCGTCAATTCAAATTTAGACAAGTCCGCACTCGAACGACCGATTTCAGTATTAAGTTGATTCATTATACCTTTCAACTCTGAAACCATTTTTTCAGACGCACTACTTCTGCCGATTTCATCTATTTTTAAGGCCAAATCTTGAATCAGCCTGCTGCGGGAGGCAACGGCGGCAGATTTTTCCTGATAACCGTAACGTTCCAACAGTAATGCCTTAGTGGAGTCGATAAAAGACGCATCAGACCGCACAGGCGCGGCTTCCCCCCGCTTCTTACCGCTACCGGTCTGGGCACTACGACCTTTAGTGCCAACATTTGAAGTTGAAGGCTGAACCGTAAGCGTAGCAGGATCAAGCGTCTGTGTGTTGATGATCAGAACCTCCCCATATGCAGAAACATTAAATACCAACATACCAGAAACCAAAAATAATCTTCTTAAAAATAAGCATTTATCAAACATTCGATTTACTCCTTGGTATTAGCAGTTCTGATCTTTATAAACTTGATAAGGTTTCAGGAATTTATCCAATAATTCATAAACCCCTTTGTCTATTATTTCTTTAACGGCTGCCATTTTCGGATCCCCCACCTGCACCGAATAATCGATACCGTAATCCTTCGTTCCAATCAAACGGAAGAAATTATGACCGTTTTTCACAGAATAGAAAGTATTGGTCAGATTGACGCCTGCCAAATCGTCCATGCCCGCCACTCTGACCACCGTTCCGGTATCAGAATCAATCAAGCGCAAATTGACACTGACAGTCATCGCCTGCGTACCTCTAGAAAACTGATACGCATCAAGATCGGCATTAATATCTTTGTTGGGGATAACGTTGGTTTCGTCATATTGGGTTATCGCCCCGCTGATATAGTAATTAGACGGAAACATCACCCCTATCGGCATATGCTGCAAAGAGGTCATAGTGGCCGCAAAACCCTGTATCAATCCCGCCGGCAGGTTGTAAGTAGGTTTGATAAAATTATTCCTAGATTCAGCCAAATTATCGGGTGCGAGCGGTGTTTCAACGACATCAAAATGTTTGAATTTCATTAACGAATCCATCACCATGTCTGACAATACCGTCGAACTGCCTTCAAACACTTTTCCCGTCTTATCCCGCATCGGAGCGACCGAAATGCGGAACCTTCCGTTTCCCGTCGTTATTCCGTTTTGCAATGCGGCCTGTTGGGACGCCATAAAGAAATCTTTATGCATATCGCTCAAACATTGAAGCTTCTTACCGTAAAACGTATTGTTTTCGCTAATCTGCTGGGAGCGTAAATCGGCAATATCCTGAACCTTTTTCCTATATTTTTCGGAAGCATATTTTTTACGCGTCATCTTCAAATCTAAAGTGGCGCATGAAGAGAGTGAAAAACAGGCCAAAACAATCAATGCAATGGCCTTCATAGAAGAGTTTTTTATCATTTTGCGATCGCCTTAAATTTATTCTTGCCTTTTATTTTAACTATAACTTTCGAATCCACATCTTCATCCGTACACACAACACCGGCACAGGCGACACTTCCGCTCGAAGACGTCGCACGGGCGTTAATTTCACTGTTTCTAGACTCAACATGTACGTTTTTCATATGAATTTTAGAAGTATCTCTCGCATTTTTTTTCTTGCCATTTTCCACAACAACAACGCCTGCACTGCCGTCTTTGTTGTCCTGTGCAAATCCGTCAGTAACGATGCGCGTATTTTCAATATAGATTTCCTTATTTCTGGGATTTTTTATCTCAATAAGCGGCTTATTCTGGTTTTGCCCCGGTTTCGTCGTTATCGTCCCGCCTTTGACAATCAATTTATTACCTGAATTGATGACTTGTCCACCCTGCAAACCGTTGATATTAATTTGTTCTGTTCTTACATTATTTGCCTTCTCTGCAACAACAGACCCTCTTTGGCTGATCGAACCTTTATCGGTAATGGAAGAAGGCGGGGAAGCAAAAACTGCAAGCGGCATGACAAACACAAAAAATACTGGAAATTTCGACATAACGGTACTCCATATCAAATAAATCGAACCATCATTCAAAGAAATCTATTTTCGTATTATTCCCTCGGTGTAATCACCCTTCCTCCCGCATACGCACTTTTCCCTCCGGATGCCGTAGCGGTCGTATCGATTCTGGCATTCGAAAAATCGGCCGTTGCCGATACGCCTTTCGCATTTTTCTTATTATTGGTCGTACTGCTGACTACCCCTCCCGCCATGGCTTTAGAACCCTTGCCAGAAGCAGTTGCCGTGGCATTGACCTGACTACCACCACTAAATATGCCGCCGGTTACATGCTTATTATCAGAATTACCTTGCTGGGCTTTTACAGCCTCATCTTTCGCCTGTTTAACAATAATATCCGTAAAAGAATTAGACCAAGCATCAGATACCGGCATCAATCCCAAACAACATAATCCAAATACATTAGCAAACAATATATTCTTCATAAGAAAATCTTTCGATTAAAGCAAAGTAAACACTGAAACTTAAAATAATGATGTACCCAACAAAGACTTCCATCTCCAAACCTGATCCGAAGATGGAAGTCCGAATAATTTATTTATCTTTACTAGCAGAAACCACACCACCTGCGTAAGCCTCAGCACCATCGAGCGCTTCAGCCTTAGCTTTCACTTTCGAACGATCAAACACACCTACGGTTACTTTAGTATTTACCAATCCGTTACCACCGCCTCCGGTAGCAACAACACCACCAGCCATAGCTTTTGATCCCGAACCGCTGGCTTTTGCTTTTGCATTCACATCACTACCGTTAGTAAACGAACCAACTGTTACATCTGTATTTACACTTTTACTGAAGACTGACGTAACAGCATTGGCCACATCTCCAATCGCATCAGCATGGGCACTGCCTGCCATAACTGCCAAACTTACAAACAGTGTCGCATAAACTTTATTTAACTTCATGATTAATCCTTTCACAAAAAGGGTTAGGAAAATCGCAGTATGATTTTCATCTGCACCTAGTAGACAATATTCATTAATAAAAATTCAATTTAAAATTAAATATAAATATAAATATTATAACAGTGAAAACTTTAACCTATCACAATTCAATGAATTGTTGACATAATTTTCTTAACAATTCATTTATGCTAAACAAAATATAATTCTTTTTTTACGAAAACTATATTTTCAATTAATAACGGGGGAAGCTGCTCTAATAAAATATCAAATAACATTTTCAGACGGCCCCTTTGTTTTACATCCCCGTATTTTTATAGCAGAATCAACCCTTATCAGAAAAACACCATAGGGAAACACCATGCCGGCCACCAACCGTTCCCACGCCGCGCCGTTGCTGGTTGTCGGCTGCGTTATTTTCGGGCTGGGCAGCCTGATTGTGAAATTCGTTCATGTCGGTTCCTACGCCATCGCTTTCTGGCGTTTGGCCATCGCCACCGTTATTTTTTGGTTCCTGGCGCGTTTCTTCGGGCAGAAGCTGCCCCAAAACATGAAAGCCGCCTACACCGCCCTGCTCTCCGGAGTATTCCTCGCCTTCGATTTGGCGTTGTGGCACGAAAGTATCCACGCGGTCGGGCCGGGCATTTCCACGCTGCTGAACAGCTTGCAGATTTTCTTCCTCTCCGCCATCGGATTTTTCTTTTACCGAGAACGTTTAAATAAGTTGCAAGTTCTGAGTTTGTTGCTGGCCGTCGTCGGCGTCGCATTGATTGGCAGCCCCGAATTCGGACACAACGGCAACGCGGTTTGGGGCTTCGTCAGCGGCATTATTTCGGGCGCGATGCTGGCTCTGTCGATGGTGTTCGTGCGCAAGACCCATCAAATCGAACCGGTCCCGTTGTTTCCCGTTATGATGATTCTGAGCTTCGGCGGCGCGGTTTCGCTGATTATCCCCGCCCTTGTTTTCGACGGCGGCACGCTTTATCCGACCACCCTGCGCGACATCGGATGGGTACTGGTTTACGGTGCAGTGATGCAGTGTTTCGCATGGGGGCTGATTGCCTATTCGATTCCGATGCTGTCGCTCTCGCTGACCGGCCTGCTGCTGCTTTCCGAACCTGTCGCCGCACTGCTGATCGACTATTTCCTACTCCATAAACCGATTAACGGGCTGCAATGGGGCGGCGCAGCCTTAACGCTGGCGGCAATTTATCTCGGTTCGCAGAAACCCAAACCATAAACCCTGCCGAGGCCGTCTGAAATATCCGTCGGCACGGTTTCAGACGGCCTCCGACCACCGGCCGAGTGCTATAATCCGCCTCATCCACACCAAGCGAACCCATTATGGAACACGATTCAAACGAAACCATGCGCCTTTCCAAGCGTATGGCGCAATTAGGCTTATGCTCGCGCCGCGAGGCGGACAGCTACATCGAGCAAGGCTGGGTCAAGGTAAACGGGCAAACCGCCGTACTCGGTCAGAAAGTAACCGAACGCGACCGCATCGACCTCAACCGGCAGGCGCATGAAAAACAGGCAGAGCGCGTTACCATCCTGCTCAACAAGCCCGTCGGCTACGTCAGCGCGCAGGCGGAAAAAGGCTACAAATCCGCCGCCGAGCTGATTACCGCCGACAACCGTTGGGAAGGCGACGACAGCCGTATCCCCTTCAGCGAAAAACACAAATTCGGCTTGGCTCCCGCCGGCAGATTGGACATCGATTCCGTCGGGTTGCTGGTGTTGACGCAGGACGGGCGCATCGCCAAGCAGCTTATCGGCGAAAATAGCGGCAGTGAAAAAGAATATTTGGTGCGCGTGCGCGGCAAATTGGACGAAAAAGGGCTTGCCTTGCTCAACCACGGATTGAGTTTGGACGGCGAGAAACTGCGCCCCGCCAAAGTAGAATGGCAAAACGAAGACCAGTTGCGTTTCGTGTTGAAACAAGGCAAAAAGCGGCAAATCCGCCGTATGTGCGAACTCGTCGGTTTGCGCGTCATCGGGCTGAAGCGGATTCGGATGGGTAAAGTCAAACTGGGCAAACTGCCGCCCGGAAAATGGCGTTATCTGCGGGCAGACGAGTCGTTTTGATTGGATTTGAGCTTGGAGATGACGGCAAGAGGTCGTCTGAAAACGTCACATATCATTTTATAAAGACAATAATATGAATTTAGAAACCAAAATCCCACCGCCGGCGATATGTTTTATCTGCGCATTGTTGATGTATGCCTCTGCGCAAGTATCCGCGCTGGCAGGCATACTGCCGCGCTTTCCTATATGGCTGTCGGTTGTTTTGATGGTGTTTGGGACGGCGTTGGGCGTGTCAGGTGTGCGGGCGTTTCGCCGTGTGCGCACGACCGTCAGCCCGTTCAATCCCGAAGAAACCGAGCATTTCGTTTCAGACGGCGTGTACCGTTTCAGCCGCAATCCGATGTATGCAGGCATGGGCTTTTGGCTGGCGGCATGGGCGGGATACTTGGCGCATCCGTTGCCGTGGCTGTTTTTGGCCGTATTTGCCGCCTACATGACGCGTTTTCAAATTATGCCTGAAGAACGTATTTTGGCGCGGAAATTCGGTGCCGAGTATGAAGCGTACTGCCGCCGTGTCCGCCGTTGGTTATAAAAGCGGCAACGTCAAATCAGATATCGCCATCCTGCGCCTTTGCGGCATAAAATGATCCGGCTGCGCAGGTTGCCTCTGATTGTGTGAATCCGCGATGGTTCAAATCAAACAAAAGGTCGTCTGAAACCCAAAAACAAGGTTTCAGACGACCTATTTATTCAACTGCTAGTATCAAATCAATGATGACCGCAGCCGCATTCTTTTTTCATGTCGATAACCATGCGGCCGGTGATTTTGCCTTCGCGCATTTCTTGGAAGATTGCCGGAGCTTCGTCCAAGGCGCGCAGTTGGACTTTCGGTACGACCAAGCCTTCCGCGCCGAATTGGAAGGCTTCTTCCAAGTCTTTGCGCGTACCGACCAGCGAGCCGACCACTTCGATGCCGTCCAAGACCAGACGCGGGATGGACAGGTCCATAGATTCGGGCGGCAGACCGATGGCAACGACGCGACCGCCTGCGCGGACGCAGTCCACAGCAGAGTTGAACGCGGCGGCGGATACGGCGGTGACAACGGCTGCGTGTGCGCCGCCGGTTTTTTCTTGAATCACTTTGGCTGCGTCTTCTTTGGCAGCGTTGATGACCAAATCTGCGCCGCTTTCTTTAGCGAATGCCAGTTTTTCATCATTGATGTCGATGGCGACAACGTGTGCGCCGAATACTTTTTTCGCGTATTGGACACCCAAGTTGCCCAAACCGCCCGCGCCGTAAACGGCAATCCATTGTCCCGGACGCACGCCGGAAACTTTCACGCCTTTGTAAGTGGTTACGCCGGCGCAGGTGATGCTGGAAGCTTGCGCAGGGTCGAGGCCGTCGGGTACTTTGACGGCGTAGTCTGCATCGACGATACAGTGGGTCGCCATGCCGCCGTCGGCAGTGTAGCCTGCGTTCAATACGGAGCGGCACAAGGTTTCGCGGCCGGTATTACAGTATTCGCACGAACCGCAGCTTTGGAACAACCATGCGATGCTGACGCGGTCGCCGACTTTCAGGGCGTTCGCGCCCGGAGCGACTTCTTTGACGATGCCGATGCCTTCGTGTCCCAACACGCGGCCCGGTTTTTCGCCGTAGTCGCCTGCCGCAACGTGCAAGTCGGTATGGCACACGCCGCAATATTCGACTTCAACCAACGCCTCGCCGTATTCCAACGGGCGCAGTTCGCGTTCTACAACTTCTACATCGCCTGCTACATTTTGATTCACAACAACTGCTTGCATCTTCATGGTGTTCTCCTTGGCATTCGTCAGAAATCCGTAAATGGTGGGACAGGCGGAATCGGAATAACGCCCTTCCTCTAAATGAGAATACTCCCCTTCATTTCGCCGTGTCAACACCCTATCTTTTTGAAAAATAAGAAATAAAATGTTATACCATAACATTTTGTCTGTATGAAAATATGCCCGCTAAGACGCTGAAAAATTCTTACACGCATCATGTAAAAAAGGTCGTCTGAAAACTTTAAATACATTAACAAACCCGCTTCATTTCCATACGGGGTCAAGTCTTGTTGGATTGAATTTCCTATTTTAGAAAATTACATATTTGGAATTTTGAGAACGTTATCATTTTTAGTGCTTGAACTGAAAGAGAAAAAATACTATTCTATTTTCAGACGACGTTGGAGATACGTCCGAAACCTAAGAAAGACAACCAAGGAGACAGCATCATGGCAAAAGATTTAAATGTGTTTGATAAAGAGTACGGCCTTTTGATTAACGGCGTGTGGACAAAACCCGGCGCGCTTTTGGATTCCTACAATCCTGCCAACGGCGAGTTGTTAGCCAAATTTACCGACGCATCCGATGCCGATGTTGATGCTGCGGTTGCCGCCGCGCAAGAAGCGTTCAAAACATGGCGCAAAACCACCACCACCGAACGCGCCGCCATACTCAACAAAATCGCCGATGTGATTGACGAAAACTTGGAATTGTTCGCCTTGCAGGAAACGCTGGACAACGGCAAACCCATCCGCGAAACCCGCGCCGCCGACATCCCGCTGGCTTCCGACCATTTCCGCTACTTTGCCAGCGTGATCCGCGGCGAAGAAGGCACTGCCACCCAGCTTGACTCCGAAGACTTGTCTATCGTCCTGCGCGAACCTATCGGCGTAGTCGGTCAAATTATCCCGTGGAACTTCCCTTTCCTGATGGCGGCTTGGAAAATCGCGCCCGCACTCGCCGCAGGTTGTACCATCGTTATCCACCCGTCTTCCAGCACTTCGCTGAGCCTGCTGTCGTTCGCTCAAAAAATCAACCACTTGCTGCCTAAAGGCGTGTTGAACATCATCACCGGTCGCGGTTCTAAATCCGGCGAATACATGTTGCGCCACAAAGGCTTCAACAAACTCGCCTTTACCGGTTCGACCGAAATCGGCCGCCACATCGGCATCGCCGCCGCCGAAATGCTGATTCCCGCCACCTTGGAGCTGGGCGGCAAATCTGCCAACATCTTCTTTGACGACATGCCGTTCGACAAAGCGCTCGAAGGCGCGCAAAAAGGCATTTTGTTCAACCAAGGCCAAGTGTGCTGCGCCGGTTCGCGCATCTTCGTTCAGGAAGGCATTTACGACAAATTCGTCAACGCCTTGGCGGAAGAGTTCAAAAAAATCAAAGTCGGCCTGCCTTGGGAAGACGACACCCAAATGGGTTCGCAAGTCAACGCCGGTCAGCTTGAGACCATTTTGAAATACGTCAAAATCGGCGAACAAGAAGGCTGCCGCATCATTACCGGCGGTAAGAAAATCGAAGGCGAGTTGGGCAAAGGCGAATTTGTCGAACCGACCTTGATTGAAGCCGGCAGCAACAACGCCCGCGTTGCCCAGGAAGAAATCTTCGGCCCGGTTGCCACCGTGATTAAATTCAAAACCGAAGAAGAAGTCATCAAAATGGCCAACGACAGCGAATACGGCTTGGGCGGTGCAGTTTGGAGCAAAGACATCAACCGCTGCCTGCGCGTTTCCAATGCGCTGGAAACCGGCCGCGTTTGGGTGAACTGCTACAACCGCCTGCCCGCAGGTGCACCGTTTGGCGGCTACAAAACTTCAGGTATCGGCCGCGAAACCCACAAAATGATGCTCGCCGCGTACACGCAGGTGAAAAACATCTACATTTCCACCCGCGAAGAGCGCGAAGGCTTGTACTGATTGAATGCCCGCCTGATAGCGGTTTGAACATGAAAGGCCGTCTGAAAACTTTTCAGACGGCCTTTTTCTATTTTTCGATAAACCGTTTTTCAGACGGCCCCTCCGTCCCGACCGCCCGTCTGCAAACCGTACCGATACGGCGCGGGTATCTCCGTTTCAGCACGCCGGCAATGCTACAATGCCGATATTCCATTGACTTTATTCGGGGAAACCCATGCAGTATTTCAGTTTGCTCATTCCCATCATCATCGGCTACATTGCAAACGACATCTGGTCGGGTGTTGTTGTCGGTTCGATACTGTGGCTGGCAGCCGGACAGGCAGGCAGGCTCCGTGCCGAAGCGCGACGAAACCACCATCCGGACGAAACGGAAAAGCGGTTCCAAGCATTGCAAAGCGAAATCGACCGGTTGAAGCTCCGCCTGTCGGTATTGGAACAGGGCGGCGACGCGGCGGAAAATCAGGCTCCGCCGCCATCCTTAGCCGTTTTCCGGCCTGCCCCCGAATCCTCCGCCGAGGAAGACACAGCCGAAGTCGAAACGGCTTCCGTCTCCAACATTCCCGATATTGCCCGCACCAACGGCGTTCAGACGGCCTCCTCCCTTCACGAAACCGAACGCGAACCGGAAACGAGGCCGTCTGAACAATCCACTTCCGAATCCACCGACGTAGATACTGCACAGGCCCACCCTGTTTACAAGATCATTTCCGCACAGCAAGGGCCGTCTGAAAATGCCCTGCCCGCCGACGAAGACGACGGCTTCAAATTCTCCGAAAATCCCATTGTTGCTTGGTTCCTGCGCGGCAATCCGCTGCTGAAAACCGGTATCGTGGTGCTGTTCCTCGGCTTGGCGTTCCTCTTGCGCTATGCCTCCGAGCGGATTTATGTACCGGTGGAAATGCGTTACCTGACCGTGGCAGGCGCGGGTCTGGCGGCGGTCATCGGCGGCTGGAAGCTGCAAAGCCGCAAACGCGAATACGGCTTGGTGTTGCAAGGCTTCGGCGTGGCAGTGATGTATCTGACCTCTTTGGCGGCGTTGAAACTGCATCCGCTGCTGCCCGCACCGATCGTGTTCGTGCTGATGGTGGCGATGGTCGTATTGATGGCATTGCTGGCGATAAGGCAAAACGCGCAGATTATGGCGCAGGTCGCCTTGGTCGGCGGTCTGGCGGCGCCCATCCTGACATCGGACGGCAGCGGCAATTATTTGGTGCTGTTTTCCTACCTTTCCCTGCTCAATGCCGGCGTAGCGGCGATTGCTTGGTTTAAGGCATGGCGGCCGCTGAACCTGACGGGTTTTGCCGGAACTTTCTCCATCGCCGCGTTGTGGGGTATGCAAAGCTATACGCCGCAGCATTTCGCCACTACCGAGCCTTTCCTGATTTACCACTGGCTGCTCTACACCTTCATTGCCTATCTGTTCGCCCGCCGCAAGCTGACGGAAAGCCGCGAAGACACGCTCGCGCCCGTTGCCGACAATGCGACGCTGGAAGAAATTTGGAACAGCCTCTACTCCCACGGTCTGCGCGTCCATGTCCTCGACCATACTTTATTGTTCGGCACGATGGCGGCAGCGTTCGGGCTGCAATACCGCATGGTGGAACACTGGCCGTCTGCGGACGCATTCTCCGCACTGGGCTTCGCCGCCGTTTACGGACTTGCCGCGCTGATGCTGAAACGGCAACAGGGTTTGTATATCCTGCGTCAGGCGTTTTTTGCCCTGTCGCTGCTGTTTCTCACGCTCGCCGTTCCGCTTTACTTTGAACGCGGCAACACCGTCATCCTGTGGACGGTAGAATCCACACTCGTGTATTTCTTCGGACTGCGCCAACAGCGTCCGCATATGCGTTTGGGTGCGCTCGTCGTTTATCTGCTGGCAGCGCTGATTCAACTGAGCAGTTATCAGCCGGGAGAAAACACCATCCTGCAAGGTCAATGGTTCACCACCCTGCTGACCCTGTTCGGCGGAGCGGCAATTTACCTGCAATGGCATCTCCACCGCAGTAAAGGCTCGGCACAATGGGAACAGACGCTTCAAGACGCAGCCCTCTGCGCCGCCCTGTTCTACACATCCATCCTGCCTTTACTGTTTTTCGCGGAACGCGGCAGCATCATCGTTTTCTCTGCTTTGGTCGCAGCTTGGGCGTTCTGCCGAGGCAAAGGCAAGTCGGACGTGTTCAGCACATTCGCCTTGGGCAATGCAATCTTTATTCTGATCTTCCAAGCCTCGATTAATGATGAACCCTACGGCTTTTTGACACACTGGCACCTTTTCGCCGCCGCTCCGCTGCTGTTTGCCGCAGCCTACGCGTTGCAATATTCGCGTGTCCAAACCGAAACTTCGGAAAGCCAAGACACACAAGACCAACCCCTCCCATTCTCACGAATTGCAGGCTGGGCTATCCTCGTTATCGCCCTGATGTTGGGCGGCTTCGCCACCTATACCCAATGGACGGGCGAGGAAACCCTGTTTATCGAGCTTTGGGCATTGCCGATATTCACTACCTTGCTGTTGTTTGCCAACCGTTTGAACTGGAAAGAGCTTTTTCAGACGACCTTGGCATTCCTGCCTCTGTTTGCGCTGCACTTCATCGGCTATCACCTCGAACACCTATGGACTGCCGCCGCAGCCCTGCCGCTTGCCGCCGCTACCGTGTTGAACTTCGTCATTCTGAACAACCGCCAAACTCATGCGCCTATCGACTTGCACAAGCTCAACATCATCCTAATCGGCATCCTTTGGTCGCTATGGTCGGGAATGTACGTCGGCGAACTCGTCGACGGCGTTTGGTCGCAGCTCTCGTGGCTTGCCGTACCGCTGATCATGTGGGTCGTCCTCCATACGCAGCGGCAGCGCGGCTTTTTCAGACGACATCAAGCCGCCTATCAGCATTTCGCCCTGCCGATAGCCGCCCTTGCCGCAGCAAGTTGGATGATATGGACGAACTTCTCCACGCCGTTCCAACCCGCGCCGTTGCCGTATATCCCGCTGCTTAACCCGCTGGAGCTCGCCTGCGCCGGAATGCTGTGGTTTGCCCTGAAGTCCCTGCCCGAAGCCCTGCCTTTGGAATACCGCCGCGTGAACGCGCCCGGCGTCGCCGCCCTCGCATTCATGGTCATCAGCGCGGGCGTGATGCGCCTATGGCATTTCTACGACGGCATCACTTGGCGCCTCGACATCATGCTCCAATCCTTCGGCCTGCAAGCCAGCCTCTCCGTCGTCTGGGCAGTTACCGCCATCATCCTGATGGTGTACGGCAACCGACGCAAACTGCGCCCCTTCTGGATGACCGGCGCGGCGCTGATGGCCGTCGTCGTCGTCAAACTCTTCCTCATCGAGCTTGCCAACAGCGGCGGCATCGCCCGCATCGCCTCCTTCATCATCGTCGGCGTGCTGCTGCTCTTGGTCGGCTGGTTCGCGCCCGTTCCGCCGAAAGGCGATGAAAAAGAGGAATAAGGCTCCCCAAAACCATGAGGCCGTCTGAAACCGTTTTTCAGACGGCCTCATGGCTTAACATAAAATAATCCCCGTTGCGCCTTTCCATCCGGCGGCAAACAATGTACATTTACAATATTGTTGACAATTTCACGGAACACACGCCATGGAAAAATTCCCGAAATCTTCCAAACTCGACCACGTTTGCTACGACATCCGCGGCCCGGTACACAAAAAAGCCCTGCAACTCGAAGAAGAAGGCCACCAAATCCTCAAGCTCAACATCGGCAACCCCGCCCCGTTCGGCTTTGAAGCGCCCGATGAAATTCTGGTGGACGTTATCCGTAACCTGCCTACCTCGCAAGGCTATTGCGATTCCAAAGGGCTTTACTCCGCCCGCAAGGCCATCGTCCACTACTACCAAACCAAAGGCCTGCGCGACATCACGGTAAACGATGTCTATATCGGCAACGGCGTGTCCGAACTGATTACCATGTCCATGCAGGCACTCCTGAACGACGGCGACGAAATCCTGATTCCCGCGCCCGACTATCCGTTGTGGACGGCTGCCGCCACTTTGGCGGGCGGTACGGTGCGCCATTATCTGTGCGACGAAGAAAACGACTGGTTTCCCAACCTTGCCGATATGGAAGCCAAAATCACACCGAAAACCAAAGCCATCGTCGTCATCAATCCCAACAACCCGACAGGCGCGGTGTACAGCAAAGAAATCCTGCTCGAAATCGCCGAGTTGGCGCGCAAACACGGCCTGATTATCTTCGCCGACGAAATCTACGACAAAATCCTCTACGACGGCGCGGTACACCACCACATCGCCGCGCTCGCCCCCGACCTGCTGACCATCACCTTCAACGGCCTCTCCAAAGCCTACCGCGTGGCAGGCTTCCGCCAAGGCTGGATGCTGCTCAACGGCCCGAAAGAACATGCCAAAGGCTATATCGAAGGACTGGATATGCTCGCCTCGATGCGCCTGTGCGCCACCACGCCGATGCAGCACGCGATTCAGACGGCCTTGGGCGGCTACCAGAGCATCAACGAGCTGATTCTGCCGGGCGGCCGCCTGCTGGAACAGCGCAACAAGGCTTGGGAAATGGTGAACCGAATCCCCGGCGTCAGTTGCGTCAAACCGATGGGCGCGCTGTATATGTTTCCCAAAATCGATACCGAAATGTACGGCATCCGCGACGACATGAAATTCATCTACGACCTGCTGGTGCGCGAGAAAGTGCTGCTGGTTCAGGGCAGCGGTTTCAACTGGATCAGGCCCGACCACTTCCGCATCGTTACGCTGCCGCACGTTTACCAGATTGAAGAGGCGATGGACAAGCTGGAACGTTTCCTGCGCAGTTACCGCCAGTAAACGGATAAACCGAAAAAGGCCGTCTGAAAACGTTGTTTCAGACGGCCTTTCGCTTATTTCAAGCCGAATCAATCAGGTACCCCGATGCGGATTTGCCAGATTCTCCGGCGACAGGATGCGGTCGAGTTCCGCTTCGCTCAACAGGCCGCGTTCGAGTACGACTTCGCGCACGCCTTTGCCGGTTTGGGCGCAGATTTTGCCGACCAAATCGCCGTTGCCGTGGCCGATATACGGGTTCAAATAAGTGACCAAGCCGATGGAATTGAACACATATCGTTCGCAGATTTCGCGGTTGACGGTAATGCCTTTGACGCATTTTTCGGCAAGGTTTACCGCAGCGTTACCCAAGAGGGAGATGGTTTCGAACATACATTGCGCGATGACCGGCTCCATCACGTTTAATTGCAACTGCCCCGCTTCGGCGGCGAAGGTGATGGTGGTGTCGTTGCCGATGACTTTGAAGCAGACTTGATTCACCACTTCGGGAATCACGGGATTGACTTTGGCGGGCATAATCGACGAGCCTGCCTGCATTTCCGGCAGATTAATCTCTTTCAAACCGGCGCGCGGGCCGGACGACAAGAGGCGCAAGTCGTTACAGATTTTCGATAATTTGACCGCCGTGCGCTTCAATGCGCCGTGTACCATCACATACGCGCCGCAGTCGGAAGTCGCTTCAATCAGGTTTTCGGTCAGTTTGCAATCCAAGCCGCTGACTTCGGACAATTTTTTCACTGCTAAAGCCGCGTAGCCTTTGGGCGTGTTCACACCCGTACCGATGGCGGTTGCGCCCAAGTTGACTTCCAACAACAAGGCGCGCGTGCGGTTCAGATTCAAAATCTCTTCTTCCAGCAGCACTTGGAAAGACTGAAACTCCTGCCCCGCCGTCATCGGTACGGCGTCTTGAAGCTGGGTACGACCCATTTTCAACACATCTTTAAACTCATCGGCTTTGGCGGCAAACGCGTCTTTCAGCAACGCCAGTTTTTCCAGCAGTCCGCCGACGCTGTCATACACTGCCAAACGGAAGCCGGTCGGATACGCGTCGTTGGTGGACTGGCTGGCGTTCACATGGTCCATCGGGTTAACGATGTCGTAGCGGCCTTTTTCGTAACCCAATATTTCCAAAGCAAGATTGGCGATGACTTCATTAGTATTCATGTTGACCGAAGTCCCCGCGCCGCCCTGATACACGTCGGACGGGAATTGGTCGATACAGCGGCCTTTGAGCAACACTTCATCGCAAGCCTTTTCGATGGCGGCGGCGATTTCGGGCTTCACCGCGCCCAACTCACCGTTTGCCTGCGCGGTTGCTTTTTTCACCATCACCATGCTGCGGACAAACTGCGGCACGTCGGAAATTTTTTGATTGGAAATTTTAAAGTTTTCCACCGCGCGCAAAGTATGGATGCCCCAATACGCCTCGGCGGGGATTTCGCGGTCGCCCAGCAAATCGTGTTCGATACGGACAGTCATGTTTCTCAGCCTCTTCAGATGTAGTCAATATAAAAAAGTCTGCCGACAATCCCCTGCTGGCGGCATGCCGCACCGGAAACGACAGACGGAATGCATAATGCGCATCGAACGATAGACCAGTCGGCAAGGCTTGTCCATATGCTTAAAGTATCGCAGCCCTAACCATGCCGTCTGAAACATTCCTTCGAGCGGCATGGCGGCCGTTCCGCCCGATTTCTGTTAAAATAAGCATTTATCCCAATACTCTTTTTCAGACGGCCTTCAGCCTGCTTCAAGGCCGTCTGAAAGGCAATACAACACCATGAACCAACACGATACCCCGCAAGTTACCCCCATCGACCGCCCCGTCCTCGTCCCGCCCGGCGGCCATAAAAAAGTCCTGCTGCATTCCTGCTGCGCCCCGTGCAGCGGCGAAGTGATGGAAGCCATGCTCGCCAGCGGCATCGACTACACCATCTACTTCTACAATCCCAATATCCACCCGCTCAAAGAATACATGTTGCGCAAAGAAGAAAACATGCGCTTCGCCGACAAATTCGGCATCCCCTTCATCGACAAAGACGACGACTACGAAAACGACCGCAAAGAATGGTTCGCCAAAGCCAAAGGCATGGAATTCGAACCCGAACGCGGCATCCGCTGCACCATGTGTTTCGACATGCGTTTCGAAAAAGCCGCCCAATACGCCCACGAAAACGGCTTCCCCGTCTTCACCAGCTCGCTGGGCATTTCCCGCTGGAAAAACATGGCGCAAATCAACGACTGCGGCCACCGCGCCGCCGCGCCTTACGACGACGTCGTTTATTGGGATTTCAACTGGCGCAAAGGCGGCGGCAGCGCGCGCATGATCGAAATCAGCAAACGCGAACATTTCTACCAGCAGGAATACTGCGGCTGCGCCTACTCCCTGCGCGACTCCAACGCCCACCGCAAATCGCAAGGCCGCATCCCCATCAAACTCGGCGTGCTGTATTACGGCGACGAATCGACGCAATACGAAAATATACAGCCGAACAAAATTGCCGTGGACAAATAAAATCAAATATAGTTAAACCACTTACTTCGACACAACTTGTTTATTAACCTCGTCATTCCCGCGCAGGCGGGAATCCAGTCCTATCTGTACAGAAACCTATCGGGAAAAACAGTTTCTTCAATTCCACGCTCTGGATTCCCGCCTGCGCGGGAATGACGATTGACGTAGGTGTGTTGTATCGGGAATTAAATTAAGTGAATCAGCTATAAAGGGCCGTCTGAAAACCTGTTGCAAGGTTTTTCAGACGGCCCTTTCGTATTTTGAAACCATTTGGAACAGCAACTTCAATCCTGTTCATCAAACAAGCCGACATCGAACAAATCCGGTTCGCTCACCCGCCCGCGGCAATCGACCTTAATGTCCTCGTGTACCCGACAGCAACACGGCAGAATCTCGCCGGGCGCGACAAACGCCAGCGGGAAATCGTCGTAGGACACCCTGCCGTCCAATATTTTGACGCGGCAGGAACCGCAATAGCCGCTGCGGCACTGGTATTCGACCTCGTGGCCGGTGCGCTCCAAGCCCTCCAATAAGGTTTCGCCTTCTTGGAGTTCGAAGGTTTTGTCGTGTGTACTGATAAGTATCATATCGTTATTTTGGGGACGAAAGGCCGTCTGAAAGTTTTCAGACGGCCTCAAAGACCATGAAACCACAGAAAAGCCGCTAAGCCCGATTACAGTTCGAAATCGCCCAAATCGTCCGCGCTGACTTCCGAATCGATCTGACCGATTAAGTAAGAAGAAATTTCCACTTCCTGCGGCGCGACCTGTACATTGTCGGACGACAGCCACGCGTTAATCCACGGAATCGGGTTTTGGGTGGCACCTTCGAATCCGGCGGGCAGTCCGACCGCCTGCATACGCAGGTTGGTGATGTATTCGACGTATTGCGCCAGAATTTCCTTGTTCAGACCAATCATGGAACCGTCTTTAAACAGATAGGCCGCCCATTCTTTTTCCTGCTCCGCTGCTTTTTTGAAGAGTTTGAAACATTCGTCCTGCAATTCGACGGCGATTTCCGCCATTTCAGGATCGTCGGCACCGGCGCGCATCAGGTTGAGCATATGTTGGGTACTGGTCAGGTGCAGGGCTTCGTCGCGGGCAATCAGTTTGATGATTTTGGCGTTGCCTTCCATCAACTCACGCTCGGCAAAAGCAAACGAGCAAGCAAATGAAACGTAAAAACGGATGGCTTCCAACACGTTGACGCACATCAGGCAGAGATAGAGTTTTTTCTTCAACTCGCGCAAAGACACGGTAACAAGCTTGCCGCCGACATTGTGCGTTCCTTCGCCCAACAGGTTGTAATACTGGGTATATTCGATTAAATCATCGTAATAACAGGCGATATCTTCGGCGCGGGCGATGATGTATTCGTTCTGCACGATGTCGTCAAACACGACCGACGGATCATTCACGATATTGCGGATGATGTGGGTATAGCTGCGCGAATGGATGGTTTCGCTGAAGCTCCACGTTTCAATCCAAGTTTCCAACTCGGGAATTGACACCAAAGGCAGCAAGGCAACGTTCGGACTGCGGCCTTGAATGGAATCAAGCAAGGTTTGGTATTTCAGATTGCTGATGAAAATGTGTTTTTCGTGTTCGGGCAAGTTGGCGTAGTCGATACGGTCGCGCGACACGTCGATTTCTTCCGGCCGCCAGAAAAACGACAGCTGCTTTTCAATCAGTTTTTCAAATACTTCGTATTTCTGCTGGTCATAACGGGCAACATTTACCGGCTGACCAAAAAACATCGGCTCTTTAAGTGCATCGTTTTTGGTTTTGGAAAAGGTGCTGTATGACATGACTAGGTGTTCGCAGGACATGGCTTTTTCTCGAGTTGATTTAATTTGAAGATTAGGTTTCAGACGACCTTACGCTTCAATGTCACCTGAGTATATGTGTATAGGTAGTACTAAGTTCTTGCCTTGGACATGATTATTGGTTATAATACCCTTTAACAACTCCCCCGACTTTGCCAACCTGCGTGGTTGGAGTAACAAGGTCGGGGGCTTTCTTTTATCCTTGCCATAATTTCCAGCTTCTTAGATTACCTTCCAGTCCCATATCACGCAAACTTACAGCTTTATTCTCAACATCTGGAAATTCATCTAATACTGCCAAGAAACGATCTCCCCATTCAGTTCGTGGGCAAATAACATCCAACATTCGTTTCATCAAGCAAAAATACACAAACGGCTTCTTAATAGACAATAACTTCCACTCTTCATCTGCTAGTCCTTTCAAACTAACTTTAATCGTAATACCCCTATTCCATAAACGGCTATGATGTGCCGAGACATTGCGGATAAAGTTCAATGCATGAAGATGTGTTTGTAGATGCCTACCTTCTCTCAAACGATAAAATTTAGCAATACGGTCTTTGTCTTTATTTAACATCCCTTTATACAGCATAGACATCGTGCCAAAATCCCATACTTCGCAGGCTACCCAAACAGGCAAATCGGCATAATGCTCCAAATGATGTTTGACAAAACTGGTTTTCTTTTCGCGTTCGACCAGATTGTTATGTCTCTCCAGCCATTCAGCATGATTGAAGCCGGAGGCAAAATAATTTTCATCCTTGTAAGCCAAGGGGTCATACCGCCCCAATGTATGGGCAATATTTACTCGAAGGGCCACTTCGATTCTTTCCAGCGCATCCAATGCCGATTGCCGCAATTTCTTGTCAAACATATACAGGTTTTTGACATCTTCAAAATGAGTACCTGGAGTAAACTCATCCAACCTACTCTTAGAATTTTCAGGGGCGAATTGACGGAAAGAGTAAAAATAGCCGCTTAATCGGTAATAACCGATGGTGCGTAAATACCCTAATGCCTTTTTTTCATCACCAATCCGCAATCCCCTGCTTTTCAGAATTTCCAACTGTTCATCGTAAGATTTCCAAATCTTCGGCTCTTTTACCTGTCTGCTTTGCATAGCCTGTTTTGCTTTCAAATAGATTTACCACAAAGTCAAATCTTACAAGCCCCGCCTGTGCAGCCGTCATCCTGAATATCAGTCTGCGTATCGTCCGCGCCGTCGCGGGTGTTGTGGTAGTACAGGGTTTTGACGCCGTATTTGTAGGCGGTCAGCAGGTCTTTGAGCATTTGTTTCATGGAAACTTTGTTGCCCTCGAATTTGCCCGGGTCGTAGGCGGTATTGGCGGAAATCGCCTGATCGACGAACTTCTGCATCACGCCAACAAGTTTCAGATAGCCTTCGTTGCCCGGAAGCTGCCACAGGGTTTCGTAGGCGTCTTTCAAGGTTTCAAATTCCGGCACGACTTGTTTCAGGATGCCGTCTTTCGATGCTTTGACCGTTACCAATCCGCGCGGCGGCTCGATGCCGTTGGTGGCGTTGGCGATTTGCGAGCTGGTTTCAGACGGCATGAGTGCGGTCAGGGTGGAGTTGCGCAGGCCATATTTGACGATGTCGGCGCGCAGACTTTCCCAGTCGCACAACAGCGGTTCGCTGCATACGGCATCCAAGTCTTTTTTGTAGGTGTCGATGGGCAGTTTGCCTTGCGAATAAACGGTTTGGTTGAACAGCGGGCATGCGCCGTATTCTTTGGCAAGGTTCACCGATGCTTTAAGCAGGTAATACTGCATGGCTTCAAAGGTGCGGTGGGTCAGACCGAGCGCGGAATCGTCGCTGTAACGGACACCGTTTTTCGCCAGATAGTAGGCGTAGTTGATGACGCCGATGCCGAGCGTGCGGCGGTTCATGGTCGCGGTGCGGGCGGCTGCGACCGGATAGTCTTGATAATCCAGCAAGGCATCGAGTGCGCGCACGGTCAAATCGGCAAGCCCTTCCAGCTCGTCCAAGCTGTTTAATGCGCCCAAGTTGAAGGCAGACAGGGTACACAGGGCGATTTCGCCGTTCGGATCGTTGATGTTATCCAGCGGTTTGGTCGGCAGGGCGATTTCCATACACAGGTTGGACTGGTGCACGGGTGCGACGCGCGGGTCAAACGGGCTGTGCGTGTTGCAGTGGTCAACGTTTTGGATGTAGATGCGTCCCGTTCCGGCGCGTTCCTGCATCAGCGTGGAGAACAAATCGGTAGCCGACAAGGTGCGTTTGCGGATGGTCGGGTCTTGCTCGTATTTCGTGTAGAGACGCTCGAATTCGTCTTGGTCGGCAAAGAACGCGTCATACAGGCCGGGGACTTCGTTGGGCGAGAACAGCGTGATGTTGCCGCCTTTAATCAGGCGGGTGTACAGCAGGCGGTTGATTTGCACGCCGTAATCAAGCTGGCGGATACGGTTGTCTTCTACGCCGCGGTTGTTTTTCAATACCAACAGGCTTTCGGCTTCAATGTGCCACAAGGGGTAGAACAAGGTTGCCGCGCCGCCGCGCACGCCGCCTTGCGAGCAGGACTTAACCGCCGCTTGGAACATTTTGAAAAACGGGATGCAGCCGGTGTGTTGCGCTTCGCCGCCGCGGATTTCGCTGCCCAAACCGCGGATACGTCCGGCGTTGATGCCGATACCCGCGCGTTGGGAAACGTATTTCACAATCGCGCTGGTGGTGGCATTGATGGAATCCAGACTGTCGTCGCATTCAATCAATACGCAGCTTGAGAACTGGCGCGTAGGCGTGCGCACGCCGCTCATAATCGGGGTCGGCAGCGATACTTTAAACGTGGAAACGGCATCGTAAAAACGTTTGACGTAATCCAAGCGCGTCTCTTTCGGGTATTTGCTGAAGAGACACATCGCTACCAAAATGTATAAGAACTGCGGCGTTTCATAAATCTGGCGGGTCACGCGGTTCTGCACCAGATATTTGCCTTCGAGCTGCTTCACGGCGGCATACGAGAAGGTCATGTCGCGGCTGTGGTCGATATAGGCATTCAGCTCGTCAAATTCTTCTTGGCTGTAATCTTCGATGATGTGGCGGTCGTATTTACCCGCATCAGTGAGTTTTTTAACGTGGTCGAACAGGTGCGGCGGTTCGAACTCGCCGTAAGCGATTTTGCGCAGGTGGAAAATCGCCAGACGTGCGGCGAGATATTGATAATCGGGCGTATCCTGCGAAATCAGGTCGGCAGCCGCCTTGATGATGGTTTCGTGGATGTCGTCGGTGCGGATGCCGTTGTAAAACTGGATGTGCGATTTGAGCTCGACCTGCGATACGGAGACGTTTTTCAAGCCTTCCGCCGCCCAAGTAACGACGCGGTGGAGTTTGTCTAAGTCGAGATTTTCCAAACGTCCGTCGCGCTTGGTTACTTTCAAATCAGTCGGTGCATTCATCTTCGGTTCTTCCAGTTATAAAACACAAGATACGGTAGGTAGAAAACTTCTGGGCCACAATATAAAGTATTTTTATTCCGCTTTCCAGTCTTGACTTTCACGAAAAAACCGCGCCGTCCGCTTTCAGACGGCCTGCCGCATTTTTTACGCTCCACCCCATTGACAGCGACGGAAAGGCGGCTTTTCCTTACCAATTCGGCCTTTACACCGTTTGCGGCGTAAAGGGGGAAATCGGGCGGAAAAAATTCGGTTTCCGACTATCCGCTTATGGAATCAAGCGATTCCGGATTTATACATGCCGTCTGAAAAATATGCGCTTGAAAATCTTCTGCCGCATTTTAATAATCACATGATATGGTTAAATTTCGTAAATGCAAAAATCTGTCGTCATTATGCAAAAAGTTTAGAGGCCGTCTGAAAACATATTTTCAGACGGCCTTATTCCATTTTTCCTATTTCGCCGACCAGCCTCCGCCCAATGCCTTATACAGCGACACCAGCATCTGCGCCCTTGCCAGCCGCGCCGAAATCAGGTTTTCCTGCATTTGGCCTTCGGCGATGTGGGCTTTGAGAGCGACATCCAGCGTTTTGTAGCCGTTGCGGAACATTTTTTCCGTATCGGACGCATGGCGTGCCGCCTGATGGTGGGCGGTTTGCAGCAGCTCGGTTTGACGGCTTAACGATTCCACGCCTTGATACGCGCTGTCCACTTCCCCCAGCGCGGTCAGGAGCCGTTTGTCGTATTCCAGCAATGCCGTCTGAAGGCGCGCGTCGGCGGCTTTGATATTGGCCTTGATGCGACCGTTGGTGAACAGCGGCGTCTGTATACCCACCGACAGCAAACTTGCCCAGCCGGTCAGCGAACGGTCGCCGTCCACACCGATGCGCCCGCCCTGCCCCATAAAGCTGATGGTGAAACGCGGCAGCAAATCGGCTTTGGCACTGGCGAATTTGGCGGCATAGGCATTGACTTGCGCCGCCTGCGCGCGCAGGTCGGGGCGGCGTTCCAGCAAGCCTTGCGGCGTTTGCCCGCTTGGTGCGGAGGGTTGGTGCGCCAACGCATCAACAGACGATTCGGGCAGCGTAAACGTCTGCGGCACGTTGCCGGTCAAAACGGCGATACTGCGCACATAAGCGGCGTATTCCGCCCCTATCGTGGCGCGTTTGGCTTCCGCTGCGGTCAGTTGCACTTTCGCCTCGTTCACTTCATAGCCGCTGACATGTCCCGCCTTAAACCGACCTTCGATATAGCGCACCATCCGCCGCAAGGTGGCAACGGTTTGGTCGGCGGTTTTCAGACGGCCTTGCGCCGCACGCGCCTTGAAATAATTGTCGGCAATATCGCCCGCCACCAGCATTTGCGCGCCATACGCCAGCTCCTGCTGCCCGAGTGCGGCATAACGGGCGGCATCGGCATCGCTGCGTTTCTTGCCGAAAATATCCGGCTCCCACGAAGCGGTCAGTCCGCCGTACATGCTGGTGCCTGTGGACTCGATGGTATCGCCGTTTAAAGACGAGGCCTGCGGATAACGCGAGAGCAACGCTCTGGCATTGCTGTCGAGCGGGTTATCCATTTTGCTGTAATTCGCCCCCACCTTGCCGCTCAGTCCAACGGTCGGCCCCAAATCGGCACGCGCCGCCCCCGCCACGGCACGGGCTTCGTTCAGACGGCTGACGGCGATTTTCACATCATGCCCCTGCGCCAAACCCTGCGCGATTAATCCACTTAACACCGGATCATTCCACTGCCGCCACCACGCCCCGATGTCCGCATCGCCCTTCGCCTCCGCATCCTGCGTAAATGTTTCAGGCAATTCAACTTGACTGTTTAACGGAACTTCTGTGTTTTTACAGCCTGCAAGCGCCAAGGCTGCGGCAATACACAATAAATGGATTTGATTGAATTTCATCGTATTTTCCTTTTTGAAAAGGTTTTAGCGTTCCGTGTTGGCGAAACTCGCTTTGCTTGTTTTCAGAGTGCGCCGCCTCTTGACAGGACGACCTTTCAGAAGATTTTTTGCGAAACCTGAATGTAAGCCTGCGGCTTACCGCCCTCTCCCTAACCCTCTCCCACAGGGAGAGGGGACAAAATTGGCTGAAAATCCAAAAATGGCTGGGTTTCGGTATCCTCAATCCCTCTCCCGCGGGGAGAAGATACAAATTGGCTGGAAATCCCAAACACGGTTGGGTTTCGGCATCCTCAATCCCCTCCCCCGCGGGGAGAAGGGACAAATTGGCTGGAAATCCCAAACATGGTTGGGTTTCGGTATCCTCAATCCCCTCTCCCCGTGGGAGAGGGCTAGGGAGAGGGCAGCGAACCGTCAGGTTTGCTTTTTAGCGATCCTCGGTTTTGCAGAAGCTCTGCCCGGAAAAGCCCTAACTTGTTCAAGAACGGCAAAAGGTCGTCCCACCAGGAGGCTGCGCACTCTAAAAACAAGCAAAACGAGTTTCGATAAAACAAGCAGAGGGAGTTTCGCTAAAAATTACTCATCCGCCCTATTCCTCATCTCCCTTTTCCACTTCCGAATCTTAGTACGGAAATTGGTAAACGGCGCGACGGTGTTGATATGTATCCACTTCCACAACGGCCATCGCGCGGCGGTTTCCGCCCATTTTCTCTGCCCTGCAAGGAACAGCTCGTCTTCGCTCAAACCCTCTATCCATGCACACAATTCGGCGGTTTTCCCGCGTAGCATCGCTTGTTGTTCCGCCAAAGTGTAAACGCCGTAGGCTTGATAGAAACGTTGGTATAAACCGCCCAAGTTGTTCCATTTGAAGCCTTCGGCAGGCGTATGCACCTCTTCACCCGCCTGTTCGCGCCGTTCCCAATCCAGCAAGGAATGGACCCAGCCCAGTTGGTAGGACAAATGTTCCGAAGGCGTTTTGCCGCCGTCCGCCGCACGGATATTCCGCGCGCTTTCGGGTATATCGGCGAACTCGGCGAGATACTTATCCAAGGCCGTCTGAACGGCATCCAATAATGCTTGTTTGTTCGGGTAATTTCTCACGGAAGTTCCCTTTTCAGTTTTAGCGAAACTCGCTTCGCTCGTTTTCAGCGTGCGCAGCCTCCTGGCGGGACAGCCTATCTAACCCTGCCTCTCCAGCATCCCTTGAAACCGCAACAATGCCAGCCATAAGAATCCTACGCCGATACAGCCCATAATCAGCATATGTCCCCACACGATTTCAATCCCCGCGCCTCGGAACAGGATGTCTTGCGAAAACTTCACAAACTGCGTCAGCGGCCAATATTCGCTGATCAGTTGCGCCGCGTACGGCATGTTGCTGCGCGGGGATGCGCCGCCGGCAAACAGGTTCATGACGATATACACCGGCAGCATCAGCATACCGAACTGTCCCATCGTCGATGCGAACGTGGCAATCATGATGCCCAGCGACGCCACCGAAAACAGGAACAACGCCAGCCCTACCGCATAAAGCGGCACCGAGCCGATGAGCGGCACGCCTATGCTCAAATGCACGATAAACCACAGCGACGACAACGCCGCCACCCAAATCACGGCGGCATTTGCCAGCACTTTGCCCATCATCAGTTCGAACGCATTGACCGGCATCACCAGCAAATGCTCGATTGTGCCGCGTTCGCGTTCGCGGATAACCGCCGCCCCCGTCAATAAAATCAGCAACATACACGACATCGAGCCGATTTGCGAAGTCGGCATGAACCACGAGCTCTCGCCGTTGGGATTGTAATAAGTGTTAATGACGGGGCTGATTAACTCCGGCCGCGTCACGCCGGTGAATTCGTAAATTTCGCGGTTGATAATTTGCGAAAGATACGACGCGCCCACCCCCGCCTGCGTCATCGACGTCGCATCAACCAAAAGCTGCAAATCAGGATTGCGCCCCGCCGCCATGTCGCGCTGAAAATTGGGCGGTACTTCCAAAATAAAGGTGAACTCGCCCTTATCCATCAATTCGTCCGAATCCTCGCGCCGCACGTCCTCTACCGGTTTGAAAAACGGATGCTGCACGGCATCGCGGATACGCATGGACAAGACCGAACGGTCTTGGTCGATGATGCCGACGGTGGCGTTTTTCAAATCCGCGCCCACCTGCGCCATCTGATAAATCGTGGCGGTAAAGATATACCCAATCAGCACCATCAGCACCGGATCAGTCAGCACGCTGCGGAACTCTTTGAGCATCAGGGTCAGAATGTTTTTCAGGGTACGCATGGGGATTCCTGTTGGTAACTTGCTTTCTCAAAGGCCGTCTGAAAAACCGTCCGGCTGTTTTTCGGCTTTACAGCCTGTTCCTTTAAACAAAACGGCGTTTGCCGTGTTATTCCGCCAGCGCCGCATCTACCGCCGAGAGTGCATGGATGGCGGTGCTGTCGAACACGGGCAGCGGGCTGTCGGTTTCGTTCACAAGCAGGCAGATTTCGGTGCAGCCGAGTATCACGCCCTGCGCGCCTTCGTTTTTCAGACGACCTATCACGTCGTAAAAGTAGCGGGCGGATTCGGGGCGGATGCGGTTCAGGCACAGTTCGTCAAAAATAATGCGGTGGATTTCGTCTTGTTCGGCGGCGGTCGGAGCTATGGTTTTCACGCCCTGCGAACCCATGCGCTCCGTATAAAAACCGTCGCTCATGGTAAAGCGCGTGCCGAGCAGGCCGACGGCGGACAAACCCTGCCGCTTGATGGCGGCGGCGGTGGCATCGACGACGTGCAGCAAGGGGATGCCCGTCGCCTGTTCGATGGCGGGGGCGACTTTGTGCATGGTGTTGGTGGCGAGCAGCAAAAAATCCGCGCCGCCCGCTTCCAGCTTCCGCGCGCTTTGCGCCAACACGTTTCCCGCCGCCGTCCAGTCGCCGCTTTTCTGCAAACGGACGATTTCTTCAAAATCCACGCTGTCGAGCAGGATTTTGGCACTGCGGTTGCCGCCCAAGCGGCGGTTGGTCTCGCGGTTGATGATTTGGTAGTAAAGCACGGTGCTTTCGGGACTCATGCCGCCGATGATGCCTATGGTTTTCATGTTTTCTCCTGAAATTTAATAAATATAGTGGATTAAAATAAAAATGAGACAAGGCGGCAACGCCCGCCGTGTACGGGTAGTACATAAGGGCGTTGGCAACGCCGTATCATTGCAATTTTAATCCACTATAAAGTCTGAAAAGCTCAAGACAAGAAAGTACATCCTACGGCTGTTGCGGCATTTCTTTTTCAAAACGGAAGAAATATTCAAACGCTTCATCTTGCCCCACTGCTTGCATTCTAGTGGTATCGGGGTGGTGCGGATTGAAAAACTCCACGATTTTAAAGCCGCATTTATTGACGTAGAAATGGATGTTGCGCTTCTCAAAATACGGCGTATGCGTTTCCCACACGCGTACTTCGGGGTGCAGCCGCTCTATCGCCCGCCACGCTTTCCCGCCCAAGCTGCTCCCGTGTTTCTGCGGGAACATAAACAGTAAATCCAACGAACCGCACTCCGTTTCGGCATTGACGACAATTACCGCGCCGCCCGCTTTTTCGCCGTCGGCAACAATGTGATAGCTCTCTGCTTTGGGTGCATTCATAGATTCTTCGATTTCTTCTCGGCTGATAACTTCTTCTCCGTCGTCCAAATCGTCTGCCACCGCCAATCTGAACGACTGCTGCAAGACGCGGATAAACTCGTCTTTTTCGTGTTCTTGAACGGGGATAAGGGTAATGTCAGTCATCATGTTCTCTTGTATCTAATGTGTGGAGTTAATCAATCCTAGCGCGTCAGCACGAAGCTGTCATCTATCAGCCGCCACACGTTTTCTGCGGGCGTTTGCGCCAATACGATGCTCAACCAATGTTCTTTGTTCATGTGGTAGGCGGGCAAGATGCCTGCCGTCGCGCGCCATGCGCCGATGTGTTCGGGGCGGCATTTGACGTTGACGATTTCCGTCAGACCGCCCTCGCCCATGCCCAGTTTTTCAGACGGCACGGGCATATACAGGCAGAACCATTTGCGGTTGCCCGTGTGGCGGAACACGGCAAAGTAGGGGAATTTCGCCCACGGATATTCTGCCACCGCGCCGTAGCGTTCGGCCAGTCCGTCAAACAGGGTTATTCGGTTCATGGCGTTTCTTCCTTTATAGTGGGTTAAGGAACAAATCAGGCATCAAGACCCGCCTGCTGAGTTTTCAGACGACCTCTCACTTCTCCTGCTTCTTCAACAACAAACACGCCAAAATCAGGCTGGTGGCGGCAAAGGCGGCGATGGCGGCGTATTCATGCAGCAGGTCGGCGGTGTGCAGCCCTTTGGTGAAGCTGCCGACGCTGACGGTGTAGTACCACGACGACGGGAAGGTTTTGCCGATAACCAGCGCGCCGCCTTCCATGGTGGACAGCGGGTAGAGAAAGCCGGAATAGGTTTGCGCGGGGATCATGGTGATGATGGCGGTGGCGAAGATGGCGGCAAGCTGGGAGCGCACGAAGCAGGAAATCAAAAGCCCCAGCGCGGTGCTGGCGGACACCATCAAGAGCGTGCCGACGGCGAGTCCGGCAAACGAGCCTTTGAGCGGCACGCCGAACAGGTAAATAATCATCAGCATCATGGCGGCGAAATTGACCATGCCGACGGCGATATAGGGAAGCTGTTTGCCGATTAAATATTGCGCCACGGCGGCGGGCGATGCGTAGAAATTGGCGATGGAGCCGATTTCGCGTTCGCGTACCACGCCGACCGCCGACATCATGGCGGGTATCATCATCAACACCAGCATCATCACGCCCGGGGCGATGGCGTTGATGCTGTCGAAATCTTGATTGTACATAAAGCGCGGTTCGATGCCGGCAGGGGCTTTGAGCGAAACGGGCAGCCCGCTTTCGGCGATGCGGTCTTTGGTGTAGGCGGTAATCAGGCTGCCGATGTAGCCGCGGATGTTGGTGGCGTTAAACGGCATGGAGCCGTCCACATAAAAACCGACTTCGGGTTTGAGCCCGCGCGCCAAATCGCGCCCGAAACCGCTCGGAATATCGATGACCAATATGGCGCCGGAGCTTTTGAGCACGGTGTCGATTTCGGCTTCGGACTGTATCGGCGGCTGTTGGAGGAAATAGCGCGAACCGTCGAAATATTCGACCAACTCGCGGCTGGCGGCGGTTTGATCGCGGTCGTAAACGGCGAATTTCAGATTCCGCACGTCAAACGAAATCCCCCACGATACCGACGCCATGATAATCAACGGGCCGAATACGGCGAAAAACAAGCGGATTTTGTCGCGCAAAAGCTCTTTGGCTTCGCGGCGGGCGAAGGTCCAAATCATGGAGAAGCGGTATTTGAAGTTTTGGGTGTCGGGGGTTTCAGACGACGTTGCGTTTTTTTCTTGAAGGCCGTCTAAAAATTCGGAATGCCCATCATCGGATTCCGCGTTTTGGCGAAACCCACTATGTTCGTTTTCAGACGGCCTTTCACTGCTTTCCACACCTTCCCCGCCTTCCGCTTCAATCAAATACTGCACAAACGCCTCTTCCAAATCCGGCGCATTCTGCCTTGCCGCCAGTTCGGCGGGCGTACCCACCGCCAGCACGCGGCCTTTGTGCATAAAGGAAATGCGGTCGCAGCGGGCGGCTTCGTTCATAAAGTGGGTGGAAACAAAAATGGTGATTTTGTCTTCGCGGGAGAGTTTCAGAAGATGCCGCCAGAACATATCGCGGGCGGCGGGATCGACCCCCGAAGTCGGTTCGTCCAAAATCAATACTTCGGGGTGGTGCAGGCAGGCGGCGGCCAGTTGCAGGCGTTGGCGGATGCCCAGCGGCAACGATGCAGGCGCGGTGTCGGCAACGTCCGCCAAATCAAACTGTTGCAGGGCTTCTTCCACCGCCGCCGCGCCTTTAGCGCCCATCTGGTAGAGTCTGGCGTGCAAATCCAAATTGCGGCGCACGCTCAACTCCTCATACAGCGAAAACGCCTGCGACATATAGCCGACACGCATTTTCGTATCCAAGCCGCCCGCGTCTATCGGCTTGCCCAACAGCGTGGCGTCACCTTCGGTCGCTTCCAACAGACCGGTCAACATTTTCATGGTGGTGGACTTGCCGCAGCCGTTGCTGCCGAGAAAGCCGAAAATCTCGCCTTTTTGAATGGTGAAGCTGACGTGATCCACGGCGGTAAAATCGCCGAAACGCTTGGTCAGCCCGTGCGCTTCCATCGCGGGCGGCGCATCGTGATCAGGGACGAACGGCGTAATGTCCAAACCGCCCGAACCCTGCTGTTTTTCCGGCGGCAGCATTTTGACGTAGGCTTCTTCCAACACATCAGTGCCGTAATCCGCCAGCACATCGGCGGTGGGCTTGTTTTCCAGCAGCCTACCCGCGTCCATCGCCAGCAGCCGCTCGAAACGCTGCGCTTCTTCAATATAGGCGGTCGCCACAATCACGGTCATGCCCGAATGTTCCCGCCGCAAATCGTCCACCAACGCCCAAAACTGGCGGCGCGACAAAGGGTCCACGCCCGTGGTCGGTTCGTCCAAAATCAGCAAATCCGGGCTGTGCACCAGCGCGCAGCACAAACTTAGCTTCTGCTTCATCCCGCCCGAGAGCTTGCCCGCCGCCCTATCGGAAAACGGCGCAAGGCGGGTCGCCTCCATCAGCCGCGTAATCTGCCGAGTGCGTTCCTGCCCGTCCAAACCAAACAGCCGCGCATGGAAATCGATATTCTCATACACCGACAAGGTAGGATACAGGTTGCGCCCCAAACCCTGCGGCATAAAGGCGATGCGGTGCGACAAGTCCCGCCGCACGTCCTTGTCCGCCATATCGCCGCCCAACACTTCCACCCGTCCGTCCTGAATCACCTTCACCCCCGCCATCAGCGAGAGCAGCGTCGATTTGCCCACGCCGTCCGGCCCGATCAAACCGACCGTCGCGCCTTTCGGAATGTCCAGCGACACACCGTCAAGCGCAAGGGTCTTGCCGTAGCGGTGGGAAAGGTTTTGGATGGAAACGGTGTTCATGAAAACTTCTTTCGGGTCGGACAAAGGATTTTCAGACGGCCTCAAACGGGTACGAGGCCGTCTGAAAACAGCTTGCGGGCTTCTTCGGGTTATAACGGATGATTTTGGCTGAGGTCGATTACTCTACCGTGTAACGCAAAATCGTTTTGAGCTTTTCCACGGCGGTGCGGTTCAGGTTGTTAAGATAAATTTCCCGATGGTAATCGCTGTTGCGTTTCAAGCCTTTCTCATTGCAGAAACCGTCCAATTTGGCAAAAGAGGCGGGTTCGTCGTCAAACGCGCCCTGATGCAGGATGCTCACGCATTTGCCTTCGGCCATCCGTTCAAACCGTATTTCGTCGTAAAGCGGATTCGGCTTTTTGACCCTGACCTTTTCCAATGCCGAAGCCACCATTTCTGCGGTAATAAAATCAGGCTGGCCTATCATAATGGTATAAACCAAGTCTTCTTTTACTAAGGTTCCCTGCGTTTTCCGACGCCAAATCCCTTCCAAAGGATAAACGGTGAAATCATCGATTTCGCAACCGGCTGATGCTTTCTTGTAATCCATTTTGACGGCGTAAGCCAAGGCATAAAGGGCCGAGACCCGTTCCGAGAAATCGGGAGCATTGGGATTTCCCTCTCCGTCTATCATGATGAAGGACTGCGCGGGGACCTCCGTCAAAGTCGGAACCGCTTTGATGTTGTAACAAGCCTTTTGGGCTTTTTTCCATTCGTATTTCATCTCGATTTACCTCCGTAAGCCAAGCCGCGTTTACCTAATCGGTTTCGGGCATCGGGCCGTCTGAAAAATATAAGGCCGCCGTTTTTCAGACGGCCTCGCGGTTACAAAACCAAAACATAAAACGCCTTCACCGCCGCCCACAGGATTTCGGGCTGCTCTTTAATCGCTTCGTGCCGCGCAAAGGGAATGTTCATCAAATGCGCTTCGGGCAGGCAGGAATGCAAATCGGCCAAGTCCGACAGTGAAAACAGGCCATCGCGTTCGCCGCGCACGGCCAGCACGGGCGCTTTGACGGCGGCGATGCGTTCGTTCGGATAGCCGCTGGCCGATATGTCCAGCCACATGCGGCGCAGGTCGGCGGTGAGCGTATCCAGGTCGGGCTGCGGGTTCAGCGCTTCGTAAACGGCCACCTGCCGCGCCATGTTTTCGCGGAAAAACGCGGGGGTCAGGTTCTCGAACATTTCGCGCACCGGCTCAAGCTGGCGGCTGTGCCACGATGCGCCGACGGTAATGACCGACTGCACCCGTTCGTCCCGCGCCGCCAGCCGGTAGGCGGCGATACCGCCGTCGCTGAAGCCGAACACATGGTATTCGTCCAGCCCCAGCGCCTGCACGATGTGTCGGGCGTCGTCGGCAATCTGGGCGTAGGTCGGCACCGCCGTGCCGCGCGTGGAACGGCCGTGTCCGCGCGTATCGGCCTCAATCACGAAAAAATATCGCTGCAATTTGGGCAGTATGGCGGCAAAATCCTGCGCCGAACCCAATCCGCCGTGCAGCAGCAACATGGCGGGTGCGTCGGACTTGCCACCGGTGCGGTAGAACAAATCCGCACCCTGATAATGGATGGTCGGCATGATCTCCTCCTGAGGCCGTCTGAAAAGTCCCTCCGGCCTGTTTATTGGTCATTATTGGTAATAAGTATCCAGATCCAGATGCGCCAGATAATCTTCCGCGCTGCGCGCCACCGGCCCGGCGGCGGCTTCGTCGTAGCCCGCATTGCTGTCTATGGTGTGGAAGGCAAAGGCGGGTTGGTAGTCGGCGTTGATATAGCGGGCGGTCAGTTCGAACGGACGCGGGGCTTCGGCAATCAGGGTTTTCATAGGTTTCCTTTCAATCTCCAAATAGGCGCGGGACAAGCAAAACCGGCACGGCAGGCCGCTTCAAAGGGCCTGTGCGCCCCACACCATCAATCCCGAGCAGAGAAAAAACATAATCCATTGTCCCAGCAGATAATAGTTTTTGCCGCCGCATCCTGCCGCTTTGAGCTGTACCAGCCATACCACGCCCCATACGCCTAGATAAGCGGCAATGAAATAAGCGATTTCCCGCCGCACGCCCGCCATCTGCGTACATGCCAGCAGATAGGCGGCAGCGGCCGTCAGGAATAAGTCGACGCTAACCAGTTGGAACACGCATAAAGCCTGCATCCAATTGCGCCTGTCTTTTTCCCCATCGGTTCGCAAACTCAAAGTCTCCCGCGTCCCGACAATCAGATGCGCGAAAAATGCCGCGGTCAGCAACAAAGCCGCCGCCAAAAAGGGGATATTCACCATATATTCTCCCGAAACCGGTTTCGTTCAGACCACGCCTGCCAGTGCCGATAAAAACGCCCGCCGTTTTTCCTGTGCAGCCAGATTCACGCGGCCGCAGTTGACCCATTTGCAGCGTTTGGCACCCACACCTTTAAACGTATGGCCGAGCATGGCCTTGCCCACGGTATTGCCACAAAAATATTTCAAATAGAAAGTCGGTGCGGTGGAAGTGCTGACAACCAGCACTTCGTCAATATCCAACAGCCCTTTAAGGCCTGTTTTGCTTTCCACATAGGCAAACTGTTTCAACAGCACTTTGTCGAGAAACCCTTTGACGATAGCGGGCATATCCGCCCACCAAATCGGGAAAATGAAAATCAGACGGCGGCTTTCTTTAATCATCTGCTGGTATTTCTGTACCAACGGATCAAGCGCCTGCCCTTGGCTGAAAAGAGCCAGCTCTTCTTTACTGTAAACGGGGTTGAAACCTTCCGCGTATAAATCGATGACTCGGCAGGCTTCGTTTTTAGCCGCCAGCAGCTTTTGCGTTTCCTGCAGAATGGCATGGTTGAAACTGCCTTCGTAAGGATGGGCGTAAATAACGGTCGTTGCCATAGCGTTACTCCTAAACAATGGTTGTCCCAAATTCCCGACTGTGCAATGTTTCAGACGGCCTCTCCCGTTCAAATCCGCCGGTATACCTCTTCAAACGGCAACCTGAAACGCTCGCCCCAAATACCGCGACCGGGCTTGCGGATGCCGCAGACGACTATCATATTGATTTCCGCACCGCGCGGCAGCTTGAGGATGCGTTTGACCATGCGGCTGTCCAACCCTTCCAGCGGACAAGTGTCGTAGTCTGCCTCCGCCATCGCCAGCATAAAGGTTTGCGCGGCCAGACCGCAGCTTTTGTGAACAACGTTGCGCATATCGCTTTCGGACAAATCACGCATAACCGGACGAAACAACCCGATACACCAAGCCAAGGCCACGCGGAACGCGCCGAGCAGGCCGAAACAGCGGCTATACAGGAAGGGCAGCATCCTGCCGTAATACATTTCGCTGGCCTTTATCCGCTTCGCGTGTTTTTCGGGCGGGCTGTTGCGTTCGATGTTGCCGCGTTCAAATTCAGATACGGCCTGCGCGCGGCGGCGGTGCAAATCTTGGCGGGTAACGAACACAACCGCCTGCTGCGCGGTTTCCACCGCCCGCTGGCTCAAACAAGCTGCGGCGAGCCGTTTTAAAACGGCGGGATCGGTAATATGGTAAAACTCGTAAAGCTGCATATTCGAGCTGCTGGGCGCAAGCTGCGCGGTTTGCAGGCAACGGCGGACGGTATCGGCGTCAATGGGAGTTTCGTCGTAATGACGAACCGAACGGCGGCGGTTCAGCAAGTCGGTCAGGCTCATGCGCAAAGTCCTTTCGTATTCGATTCTCCGACAGCACAAACGGTTTCAGACGGCCTCTTCCCCAACAGGCCGTCTGAAAAACTATTGCGGCAGCTTCACTGCCAATTCGGACGGCCAAGCCGCTTTGCCGTCGGTTTTGACAAAGCCGTTGCCGGTCATGCCGCCTTTGAGCAGACGGTTATACTTCGCCGCCGTTTCACGCGGGATTCGCAGTTTCACTTTAAACATCAGCTTGGCGCGTTCATCAATCGTTTCCACCGCCTTGGGCGTGAACTGCGCGTCGGTGGCGATGAATTGGATTTTGGCGGGGAACACGGCATCAATGCCGTCCAGCCTGATGCGTGCGTCGTCGTTGACTTTCAGACGGCTTATGCTGCCGGTCGGCAGAAAAATATTCATGGAAACATCGTTCGGATCAAGCAGGCTGACCACTTTCGAACCGGATGCCACCACATTGCCGACTTCCGCGATTTTGTATTCCACCCTGCCGCTTATCGGCGCGCGGATGTTCATGTCGTCGTTGGCGGATGAGGCCGATTTCACCGCCGCCTTCGCCTGCGCCACCGCCGCCTTGGCTTCGGCTTGGGCGGCAGCACTCTGTGCCACGGTAGCCTGCGCCTCGTCCCGCGCTGCTTCGGCGGCTTTCACCGCAGCGGCGGCACGCTCGTAATCCGCCTGGCGCTTGGTTACCTCCGATTGCGATACCAACTGGTCGGCAAACAATTTGCGCACATTGTCCAATTCCATTCTGGCGACGCGCTGCTGCTGCCTGCTTGCAGCCACATTTGCCTGTGCGCGTGCAACCGTCTGTTTCATCTGCGCTTCGGCAGCTCGCGCCCGACTTACCGCCTCCTGCTGCCGCGCCTCCGCCGCCTGCGCCTCTTCCAAACGGCTGCCGCTGGTTTCAGAAGACAATTCCGCCAACACATCGCCCGCCTTCACCTCCGCACCCTCTTCCGCCGGCATGGCCTTCACCCGCCCCGGATACAGGCTGGCGACATCGATGCGGTTCAATTCCAGCCGCCCGTTGGATTGCGCAATCCATTCCGGCAGTTCGCCGTTGTGATGCTGACGGTAATACCAGAAACCGCCCGCAGCCAAGGCGGCAATAACGGCGATTGAAACAACTTTTTTCATTGCAGTGTTTTTCTTCATTGTTTTTTCCTATCCGGCCGGATACCGACACATTCAAGACGGCTCGGGAACATGGCGCAAACCGCCCATTCCAAACGCTGGCTGATGGCCTCGTCAGTCAGCAACGCCCCCACATTCCGGCTCAACTCGTCCGACAACAATCCCATACTGTTAAACCGCGTTCCCAACACCATCGGCGCAATTACCGCGCTACTGAGGTAACCCAACCGCTGTATCGTGGCTGCCGGCACCCTGTCATCAATAGCGGCACACTCCTCCAACAACCCCACAATCACCCTCGTCCGTTCTTCCATTTCAGACTTGAGAAACTCGTTGGCAATAGCGATATTATCGGCACTATCAGTAAAAATACGCTGTATAAACAATAAATTATCTCGAACCGATTGCGCAATGGCGAAAGCGGCGTAATACAGGCGCGCAAACGGTTCATCCGGCACGTCGGCGAAATCTAGACGCCCGAATGCGGTTATATTGTAATGACGGAACATTTCCAACATAAAAACATCTTTGTTTTCAAAAAGATGATGGAACATTCCCGAACTTAATTCCGCTTCGGCGGCAAGCAGCCGCACAGAAAGCTTGCTGTAACCCAGTTCAGGATAAAGTTTCTCACCCGCGGCAATGAATTTGGTACGCGCTGACTCGGACATCTCATTTCCCTTACGATATTATTGGACATACGTCCAATAATAGACCTGACAATACCGCTTGACAAGAGCGGTTCTTAAGGCCATCTGAAAGCGGCAGACCGATAAGTTCGCCACTTCCAGACCTGTTATAATAATATATTAATTTTTAGCCGGATGTTTTTGGGAACGGTATTGAGGAAACAATGCTTGGAAAGCCCAATTGATACGTTGGTGGATGGCCGAGTCGGTCAGCAAATCCTCATGTTTCTCGTTCATTTCATCAGTCAGAATCCCCATCAGCCGGTAACGGGTATTCATAATCATCGGCGATATAATCGCCCCATTAAGAAACTCAAACTGATTAAACAATTCGAGTTCGGACATATCTTCTCTGCCGTTACATGCCTTGATATGCTGAATCATGCCGTAGGCCAACATTTTATGTTGTTTTTTCAAAGCCTTGGTCATTAACTCAACCCCTTCCGCGCTGTCTAGCAGCATTCTGTGTATCCACACCAAATGCTCGCGTATGGTAACGGCCAGCCGCCATACAATCTGATACAGCCGCTCTGTTTCTTCTATATTCTGGGCGAAATCAAACGACACTCTTCCCAACGCGCGGTTGCTGTATTCAATCAACATTGCCTTAACAAATTCATCTTTGTCGGCAAACATTTGGTTAAATGTCTCCATATCCGAGTTCAAATGCTCGGCAATGGCCTTCTCTGAAAGCTGCCGATAACCGCATTTTGGGTAAAGATGAATACCTGCCGAAATAAATTGCGCACTTGTTACTCCATTCATAGCTCTCACCTTAACTCGCTGCATTATTTTAATTGGACGCACGTCCAATATATATTAAATCAACCTAATTATCAATGACTATGAACCAATGCTTACAATACGATAAATTTCATTACAAATCTGCAAGTTGGCATTCTCCATCTTTCCTTCAGATAAAAACAAAACAAAGGCCGTCTGAAAAACCGACGGTATTCATCAGTTTTTCAGACGGCCTAAAACATACTTTAAAAACTATCCTGCCGACATTATCCCAGCAGCAAACATTACCTTTACTGATTTAGAAAGCAACATAATTGGCAGGATTGACAGGTTTGCCGTTTTGACGCACCTCAAAGTGAAGTTGGGTACGGCTGGCATCGGAATTGCCCATTTTGGCAATGGTCTGGCCACGTTTCACAGTCTGACCTTCGTTAACCAAAAGGCTTTGGTTATGACCGTATGCGCTCAGGAAAGTCGGACTATGCTGGATAATAACCAAATTACCGTAACCGCGCAGTCCGGAACCGGCATATACCACTTTACCATCGGCCGCAGCCACGACAGGCTGCCCCGGATTACCGGCAATGTCCACACCTTTGTTGGTACCGCCGAATTTAGTGATGACGTTGCCCGCAGTCGGCCGCTGCCAAGTAATGCCGCCGGTGTTGCGCACACCGCCCGTCGATACGGTCGGCGTTGTCGCAGGGGTTGCAACCTTGGATGTGTTTGCCTGCGGGGTAGAAGGTACATTCGGTGTGGCAGATGAAGCTGCGGGAGGCTGAGTACGCGCCGCAGAAGTTGCCGCGCTGCCGGCCGGAGCGGTATAACCCGCCGGTTTCACGCGCAGAACCTGACCCACGCTGATGGTATTGTCGGCCATATTGTTCCAAGCGCGCAGATTGTCTTGGGTAATCTGGTAACGTTTGGCAATATTATAAACCGTATCTCCGCGTACTACGGTATGAGTGGCCGCGTTAATATCGACGGGCGCATTGGAAGGAATGTAGCCGCCGGAAGAAGCAGCGGGATAACTTTGCGAAGCAGGCGGAGTATACGGTGCGGATTCGGCAGGGTTGTTGCCCGCATTCGGTTCATAAGGCGTTGCACCATACGGATTGCTTGAAGAAGCGGCCGAACCGCCGCCCGAAGTTCCTGCTACGACGGGAGCAGGTTGTTGGGTGGTACAAGCACCGACTAAAAGAGCCAAAGCTGCCGGAACAGCATAGAATGCGGTCTTTTTCAACATATTTGTTACCTTTGTCAATGGGGTTATTTCTATTCGGGCATATCATAATCAAAATATGACCCGTTCTCAAGTGCTACGGGCGTTAGGACTTGTTAAAATGCTCATAAACGCTGGGTTTCCGACCCGCAAAACAGATAACTTGCGATACCGTTTCAGACAATCTGAAACGAAGTTTTCGATAAGGAACCGACAATGTTTTTCACAATGAGGCCGTCTGAAAAAGCATCGTTTTTACTTATTCCGCCTTTACCGTACCGTCCCAAAATCTGACCACGCCTTCCAACTGCGCATAATCGGTCAAATCAATCTGCAACGGGGTAACGGTAATAAATCCTGCCTCGCATTCTCCGAAATCGGTACCCTCCTCGCGATCGGAAATATCGCCGACCGGCCCTATCCAGTAAATCGGTTCGCCGCGCGGATTGCGCATCGGTACGACGCTTTGTTCATGATGGCGGCGTCCGAGTCGGGTTATTTTGATTCCCTGAATCTCATCGGACGCGACGGCAGGGATGTTCACGTTCCATAGTACGGGCAGTTTGGGCGGTGTTTTGACCAAGCGGTCAATCATCATCCAAGCCGCTTTTTCCGCGGTTTTCCAATACCGTCCGCTGTAATCGTTCAATGAGAAGGCCACTGCGGGAATGCCCATCAAATAGGCTTCGGTCGCCGCAGCCACCGTACCCGAATAAAGCGTGTCGTCTCCCATATTCGCACCGTTGTTGATGCCGGAAAACACCAAATCAGGACGGAAATCCGGCAAAGCGTGCAACCCCAGATGAATGCAGTCGGTCGGCGTACCGCTGACATAGTAAAACCCGTTCTGTGCCTGTTTGATATGCAACGGCCGGTCGAGCGTCAGCGAATTGCTGACGCCGCTGCGGTCGCGTTCGGGCGCAACTACGCGCACATTGGCAAACTCCCCTGCCACACGCGCCAAAACGGCAATTCCGGGGGCGAGATAACCGTCGTCATTACAGATTAAGATATTCATATTATTCTATAAAAATAAAAACGGAGTTATTTTAATAGCTTGTACGACTATTTGTCTACGCCGCTTCAAGCCGCTTCAAATACCGTAGAGGCCGTCTGAAAACATTTGAATGATTTTAACGCAGCATCCGAATCGGCTATATAATGAAAGGGCAAATCAGCCACCACAGCGATAAGGACATGCCGTGAAACAATATACCCTTGACCCCAAAGCCCTTTTGGGCGGTATCATCGCCCAAGACAATGATCAGGAAATCGTGCAACTTTCCCTGCAGAAAAACAACGAAATCCCGACCTACGAAACCGACGCCATCATTCTGTTGCTGGTTCTAAACGGCAGCGCGCAAATCGTCAGCACACAAGGCACACTCGAAACCAAAGGCCTACAGATAGTACGGTTGGAGCCGAACGAGGCACACAGCATCCGTGCATTGGAAGACGCGACTAACATTTTGGTTATCAAACAACTTACACACGAAGCGGTACTCAACAAAAAACTGCGCTTCGGTATCTGCTGCCTGTAACTTGAAACACAGAAAAGGCCGTCTGAAAACATATTTCAGACGGCCTTTCAATTTATATACCTGACGCAAATCCTGTACGGATTATTCCTCGCCTTCCTCGCGCATAGGCTCTTCCAGCAAAGCCTTGATAGACAGACGCACGCGGCCGCGGTCGTCCACTTCCAATGCTTTCACATTTACAACCTGACCGACTTGTAGATAATCACTGACATTGCGTACGCGCTCGTGGGCGATTTGGCTGATGTGTACCAAACCGTCTTTGCCCGGCATCACGCTGACGATGGCGCCAACGTTGTTGTCAAGGATTTTAACCACAGTACCTTCGTACACTTTGCCCACTTCCACTTCGGCGGTGATTGCTTCGATACGTTTTTTCGCAGCGTCGCCGGCTTCTTGAGTGGTTGCGGCAATAGTGATGGTACCGTCTTCCGCGATATTGATTTCAGTACCGGTTTCAGCGGTAATCGCACGGATGGTTTCCCCGCCTTTGCCGATAACGTCGCGGATTTTGTCTTGGTTGATTTTCATGGTGAACAGGCGCGGAGCGTGGGCAGACAGTTCTTGCGGACCTGCCACGGCGGCTTTCATCTGTTCCAAGATGTGCAGACGCGCGTCTTTGGCTTGCGCCAAAGCAATCTGCATGATTTCTTTGGTAATACCTTGGATTTTGATGTCCATTTGCAGCGCGGTCACACCTTCGGTCGTACCGGCAACTTTGAAGTCCATATCGCCCAAGTGGTCCTCATCACCCAAGATGTCGGTCAATACGGCGAATTTGTTGTTGTCCAAAATCAGACCCATCGCGATACCGGCAACGTGCGCTTTCAAAGGCACACCGGCAGACAGCAGGCTCAAGCAGCCGCCGCAGACGGAAGCCATAGAAGACGAACCGTTGGACTCGGTAATCTCGGAAACAACACGCATGGTGTAGCTGAATTCTTCAGGGGACGGCAATACGGCAACCAGTGCGCGTTTTGCTAAACGGCCATGTCCGATTTCGCGGCGTTTCGGCGCGCCGACGCGACCCACTTCGCCGGTAGAATACGGCGGGAAGTTGTAATGCAGCATAAAGCGGTCGGTGTATTCGCCGGAGAGTGCGTCAATGATTTGCTCGTCGCGTGAAGTACCCAAAGTCGCTACGGCGAGGGCTTGGGTTTCGCCGCGGGTAAACAGGGCGGAACCGTGTGTACGCGGCAATACGCCGGTTTGGATGTTCAAAGGACGGACGGTGCGGGTATCGCGACCGTCGATACGCGGCTGACCTTCCAAAATTTGGGTACGGACAACGTCGGCTTCCAAATGTTTGAAAATGCCTTTGATTTCGTTGGCAGCCAGAGTATCTGTTTCTTCGGTAATCAGCGCATCTTTTACTGCGTTCCAAGCTTCGTCCAATTTAGCGGAACGCGCTTGTTTTTGACGGATTTTGAACGCGTCTTTAATTGCTTCGCCTGCGATTTCGCGTACTTTGGCAACCAATTCTTCATTAGTTTCAGGCGCTTTCCAATCCCATACTTCAGGGTTTACTTCGTCGGCGAACTCGTTGATGGCGTTAATCGCTACCTGCATCTGGTCGTGACCGTAAACGACGGCACCCAGCATCACGTCTTCCGGCAGGATTTTAGCTTCAGATTCCACCATTAAAACGGCTTTGGATGTACCCGCTACCACCAAATCCAGCTTGGATTTCGCCAATTCGGCTTTGGTCGGGTTCAATACATACACGCCGTTTACATAACCTACGCGCGCGGCACCAATCGGACCGGCAAACGGTACGCCGCTCAACACCAGCGCAGCGGACGCGCCGAGCATAGCAGGAATGTCGGAATCAATTTCAGGGTCAACGGAAACCACCATCGCAACAATTTGGATATCGTGGTAGAAACCTTCAGGGAACAGCGGGCGGATAGGACGGTCAATCAGACGGCTGGTCAGGATTTCTTTTTCGCTTTGTTTGCCTTCGCGCTTAAAGAAACCGCCAGGGATTTTACCTGCGGCGTAAGTGCGCTCAAGGTAATCAACAGTCAGAGGGAAGAAGTCTTGACCTTCTTTGACTTCTTTGTTGGTGGTCACAGCAACCAAAACAACGGTGTCGCCCATCGATACTTTAACAGCCGCAGCGGCTTGGCGCGCGATTTCGCCGGCTTCCAAGGTAACGGTGTGATTGCCGTACTGGAAGGTTTTAATATGTTTGTCGAACATTTTGTTTGTTCCTTTCGAAATGCCGCACCGCTAAACCATCAGGGTGTGTTTGCGATTCGCTTTTGCGCAGCCGATATTTTCAGACGGCCTCATACAAACAACGAATTGCAAACATACCCTTAACTGTACATCCGCAACTGAAAACGGACGTTTGTGTCTAAGCCGATGCGGTCGGGTTGGTTGAACTTCAGACGGCCTGCCAAAGAGCAGGCACAGTGGGCGATTATAATCTTAAAACGTGTTTGAATCTAGATAGGATATTTGTTCCAACGGGAGGCCGTCTGAAAACAAATTTCAGACGGCCTCCCGTTGGAAACATTGAGAAACGGATTCAGTCTTGAGTCAGCAAATGCAATGCTTCCCTATATTTATCGATTGTTTTTTGAATAACGTCGGCAGGTACTTTCGGAGCAGGCGCCTGTTTGTTCCAACCGCTTTGTTCCAGCCAGTCTCGCACGAATTGCTTGTCGAAAGACGGCGGGTTAGTACCGACTTGATATTGGCTGGCGGGCCAAAAGCGGCTGGAATCGGGAGTCAGGACTTCATCCATCAGCGTCAGCGTGCCGTTTTCATCCACGCCGAATTCAAATTTGGTATCGCAAATAATGATGCCGCGCGACTTGGCGTATTCCGCCGCTTCGGTATAAAGCCGAATTGCTTTGGCACGGACTTCGGCAGCCAACTCTTTGCCGATAATGCGTTCACATTCTTCAAAGCTGATGTTTTCGTCATGATCGCCAACTGCGGCTTTAGTTGATGGTGTAAAAACTGCTTCGGGAAGCTGCTGCGATTCTTGCAGGCCTTCGGGCAACTTGATACCGCAAACGGCACCGGTTTTCCGGTAGTCCTTCCAACCGCTGCCCGCCAAATAACCGCGCACAATAGCCTCCACTTTTACAGGCGTGAGCTTTTTAACCACAACGGCACATTTCTCCAAAGTTGCCGCTTCACTTTCAGGCAACACATCGTACACGGTATCGCCGGTAAAATGGTTGGGCATAATGTGCGCCAGTTTCCGAAACCAGAAATTTGAAATCTGAGTCAGTATTTCACCCTTGCCGGGAATCGGGTCGTCTAAAATGACGTCGAATGCGGACAAGCGGTCTGAAGCCACCATCAGAATACGTTTATCGTCGATTTCGTATAAATCTCGGACCTTGCCGGAATAGATTTTTTTCAGGCTGATTGCAGACATTTTTAGATTCTTTTTGGCTGTTGGAATAAAGTCTTATTCTAACCGAACTTACGCTCCGCCGCTGGATTGTTTACAAAATAAGGCCGTCTGAAACGGCTGGAAAACCATTTCAGACGGCCTGTCTTCACACAAAATCAAAAAGGGATTAAACAATACCTGCGTTTTGTGTTTGTTCTTGGATTTGAGCGGCAATATTCGCTGCATTCAAAGAGCTGCCGTCGGCGAACGAGAAGTTTTCCACTTTGTTGGAATCGTTCGCAAACCAATCGTCTACCAAGACGCTGTCGTTGCTGCCTTTGAACTTAATGCTCAAATCATCGCCCGATTTGCTCAAAATCAGGTCGGAAGCGGTGATACCTTGACCGAAGCACAGCGTGTCGTTACCCGAAGAATCTTGGATGATGTCGTGACCGTAGCCTTTGGCGAAGAAATAAGTATCATCACCGGCACCACCAATCAGCACGTCGTTGCCGATACCGCCATCCAAGAAATCACGGCCGTCTTTACCTACCAGACAGTCGTCGCCTGCCAGGCCGTACAGATGGTTGTTGCCACTGTTGCCGTTGATAGTATTGTCCAGCGCGTTACCGGTACCGTTCAGATTACCACTGCCTTGCAGGTAGAGGTTTTCCACATTGTCTGGCAATGTATAGTCGATAGTGCTTCGAACCGTATCTATACCGCTGTTGACGTTGGCGAACTCTTTAACGATATCGCCGGGATTATCTACATAGTATACATCGTTACCATCGCCGCCGAGCATGATGTCCGCACCCTCGCCGCCGTTCAGGTAGTCGTTGCCGCTGCCTCCTTGCAGATAATCTTTACCGCCTTCACCGTAAAGGGTATCGCCGTTATTACCGCCGTTCAGCGTATCGTTGCCGTCACCGCCGTAAATAACGTCGGCTCCGCCCTGACCGTAGATAATGTCGTCACCCGAAGTGCCATAGATGGTGTCTTTCTGTTCGGTACCGACGGTTTTGCTCGGGCCGGATTCGGAAGCAACAACGTTGATAATGTTGCCTTTATCTTTATCCAGTCCACCGAAAGAATTGTTCTGCTTACCATCATCTACACAATCATCACAATCCGGTTTCGGTTTGGGTTCAGGTTTCGGTTCCGGACACGGTTTGGGTTCGGGTTTCGGTTCCGGTTTAGGCTCCGGACACGGTTTGGGCTCGGGTTTTGGTTCCGGCTTAGGTTCCGGACACGGTTTAGGCTCGGGTTTCGGTTCCGGTTTGGGCTCAGGTTTCGGTTCCGGTTTGGGCTCAGGTTTCGGTTCCGGTTTGGGCTCAGGTTTCGGTTCCGGTTTGGGCTCAGGTTTCGGTTCCGGTTTAGGCTCAGGTTTCGGTTCCGGTTTGGGCTCAGGTTTCGGTTCCGGTTTGGGCTCAGGTTTCGGTTCCGGTTTAGGCTCGGGTTTCGGTTCCGGTTTGGGCTCGGGTTTCGGTTCCGGTTTGGGCTCGGGTTTCGGTTCCGGTTTGGGTTCCGGACATGGTTTCGGCGGGCACCACGGAGCCGGTTTGATAGGAGGATAAGAATGATGAGGAGGACAATACGAAGGGCCTTTGTGATGCGGCTGGATTTGCGGAGTCCACATCGGACCGCAATGGAATTTTATCGGAGGACAGTATCCGTATGAAATGAACGGTTTGGGCATAGGTGCCCAATGACCGTGACCATAGTGGTGAGACGGTTTTGCAATAGGCATGCAATAATGCTTCATAATGTATTACTCCCAGATGAAATATTGTTATACAGACCAAATTACCGATTATCACTATGATAAAGGCTTAAATCTGCATTATTAGTCTAGTTACTCTTTTTACCTATCGCTTACATATCGCTTTAACGGTTTAACACTTTGACAAAAGGTATCAAGAAATTTAAATAATTTATCCATAACACTTTTCCCTTTATATTTATCAATTATTAACATAAATATATTTAATTAAATAATTTTTCCGATTTAACTAAATCATCACCAACTGAACTTTTAATTTTAGAATCAACATAACATCATGTTAGATAATTAATTTTATTTACTTAAACTCGTACTAAATTAATTTAATCAAGTTAATCAACTTAACTTATCAAAATTCAATCACGACCAACCGCACTATCCATTCACCCTTGAAACAAACTGCATACGGCAATAACATTCTGACAACTGTAAAATTATCCCATACTCTAACCGTAAAATATCTTAAGCACCAGATAAGATGTTTACGAGACAACGAGTTAAGATATAAACGGTTTTCTACTACAATTTGCTCTATAATAACGACACGATAAAAATCTCAATGGAGAAACTGCCATGCGAATTCTCTTAACCGGTTCCAAAGGCCAACTGGCACAGTGTTTCAGAGACCGTCTGCCGGACAAATGGGAAGTTATTTCAACCGATTCTGCTTCTTTGGACATTACCGATGCGACAGCCGTCTTTAATATGGTTCAAAACTTCCAACCCGACGCCATCGTCAATGCCGCAGCCTACACTGCCGTAGACAAGGCCGAGCGGGAATACCGGAAGGCCTTTGCAGTCAACGCTTCGGCCGTACACAATCTGGCCGCAGCCGCATATGAGGCAAAAGTGCGTTTTATCCACATCTCAACAGATTACGTTTTTGAAGGCGACGGTAAAAATCCTTACTGCGAACACGACGTCCCCAATCCTCAGAGTATTTACGGAAAATCCAAATTATCGGGAGAATTTCTTGCCTTGGCCGCCAATCCGGAAAGCATTGTCGTCCGCACCGCATGGCTTTTTAGCGAATATGGAGAAAATTTTGTTAAAACCATGTTGCGCTTGGCAAAAGAACGGGACACTCTGTCAGTGGTTAACGACCAAATAGGTAATCCGACTTATGCCGGTGATTTGGCCCAGGCATTGATCGACATCCTGAAATCTGCCGGGCCTGCACGCGGTGTTTACCATTTCTGCGGCGACAAATCTGTAAGCTGGTACGAATTTGCCCAAGCGATTTTTCAGACGGCCTCGGAAAATATAAAAGGCTTCAAAGCCCCCGAATTGAAGCCCATTCCGAGCGAACAATATCCGACGCCGGCCCCGCGCCCCGCATACAGCGTACTGGATTGCGGCAAAATAAACCGAAACTTCGGTGTGAAAACATCCGATTGGCAAAAAGCGTTGGGCAGTATCGTCGGCCGTTTTGACTGATGTGCTCCCGTATAAACAGGCCGTCTGAAAAACTGTTTTCAGACGGCCTGTTTCCCGTTGTACGGTAAGAATCCTACCCGCAATCGCCCTCCGCGAAACCATGCAATATTCGCCGTCATAGTACATTTTCGCTCCCAAGAAATATTTTCCATAACAAATCAAGGCATAACAAAAATGCGAACTTAAGTTCCTAAATTACATAACCGCCTTATAAATTTACACTATACCCATTTAAAAAAACATCAAATGTCCCTATTATATGAAAGACAACATCTCGCAATAACCAGAACGGATTTATTTGAACATAAATCCATAAGCAAAAGGCTAAACCGGCACCGGATTCAACGACATATCAAACCGATCGGTCATGCCCGAAACATAATAGAAAGGAAACATCATGCAACACCGCAGACGTCAGGCTATCTTCCAAGCTGCCAAACGTGCATTCAAAGGCTCGAAAGCGAGCAGTTCGGCAGAACCGCGCAGCGCACGCTGACGACATAACGGGCGTTATTGCTGAAACAAACGCCCGACGAATTAAAAGGCCGTCTGAAAACTCTGATTTTCAGACGGCCTAAGCATTCACGGCCCGACACAAACGAAACCGTCATCCCATCCTGTTTTGCAAATGCGCACACAGTTTGTCCGCGTCCAAAAACCAATGGCAGATTTCCTCGTCTCCGTCCAGCAATACCGGAACAAGCTCATTGTATTTTTCTTCCCAATCAGGATGATCGTCCACATCGAGCACTTCCAGTTCGAATCCGAACGCTTCCTTATACGGCAGCAGTTCGGCCTTCATCTTGTGGCACAAGCTGCAATATTCGCGGAACATTAACGTCAGCTTCATCCTATCCGTCCGTATCAATACACACAGGCCGTCTGAAAACGCAACCACGATTTTCAGACGGCCTGTTCAAAGCGTTACGCTTTCTTTTTCAATGCCGCATTCAAAATGCAGCCCAATACAAAACCGGCAGTCGCAGGCAGCAGCCAACCCAAGCCGATATGGTAGAGCGGCAGCACATTGTTGATTGCCGACGCAGCTTCTTCACTGAAGCCGAAAGCCGCTTTATAAGCGTCCAGCAAACCGACCACCAGCGTCGCCATAATGGTGCAGAAATACACGATGCGGCTGCCGCCAAAGAAATTATGCAGAAACGCCAACAAGATAATCACCACCGTCAACGGATACAGCAACATTAATACCGGAACGGAAAAACTAATGATGTCCGCCAACCCTTTGTTCGCCAATCCCATCGACACCAAGGTATTGATAATGACAAACATTTTATAAGAAATTCCCGGACACAGACGGTTGAAATATTCCGCACAGGAAGTAATCAGACCAACTGCCGTACTCAGGCAGGCCAATAAAACAATCACGCCCAACAGCACATTGCCGACCATGCCGAAATAATATTGCGCCGTTTTCGACAACACCAACGCACCGTTTTCCTGCACGCCCAAACCGGCCACGCTGGTCGCGCCCATATAGCCGATAAACAGGTAAACGGCAGCCAAACAAGACGCCGCAATCACACCCGAAACAGTAGTCGTACGCAACAGCTCGGCACGATTATCCACACCCATCGCCCGTACGGCATCAATCACGATGATGGCAAACACCAAAGACGCCAACGCATCCATCGTGCCATAACCTTCCAAAATGCCTTTGGCCAAAGGTTGGGTAACAAAATCACCTTGTGCCTCAGTCAAAGCACCCATAGGATTCAGCGCGGCATAACCCACCAGCGCGGCAATGGTCAGCAACAATGCGGGGGTCAAAATTTTACCGATGCGGTCAACCAGCTTGCCCGGCGACATCGACAGCCAGTAGGCCACGCCGAAAAACACTACGCTGAATACCGCCAAACCGACACTTTTATTGGCTTCGCCGATAAACGGCACTACACCGACTTCAAACGATACCGTCGCAGTACGCGGCGTAGCAAACAACGGGCCGATGGCCAGATACAGTGCGGCGGCAAACGCAACGCCGTACCACGGACTGACGCGCGAAGCCAAGGCCTGAACGTCGCGCGAACCGGAATAACCGATGGCAATCACACCGAGCAACGGCAAACCGGCACCGGTCAACAAAAAGCCGAACATGGCCGACAACCAGTTTTCACCGGCCTGCTGCCCCAGATATGCCGGAAAAATCAAATTGCCCGCGCCAAAAAACAAAGCAAACAACATCAGGCCGACAGCCCACAGCGAGGCTTTCTGGTTTCCACTTGAAGAACTCATAAACAACACCTGTTTTTCTTATCAATCAACAAACAATCCGCCGAAACCGATGAGCTGGCACGGTTACCGGCGGCATTTCAGTTTGTTTCGCATCTTCACCCCATCTTTTAAAAAAGCAGAGCGAACATATGCAAACAAATATGTAAAACCTGAGCAAAGAATAGTCAAAAAACCTTTATTTATCAACTTATTTTTCACTACACCCCGCCCAAATACAAAGGCCGTCTGAAATTTTTCAGACGGCCTCATGCAAGAATTCTTTAAAATCAGCACTGTACGTTGATGCCTGCCGTAACCGAACCTTGTACCTGCGTACCGGCACCGTTCAAGAAAGAAGCAGCCAGTTCGCTACAACACCCGCAACAGGTCGCCACACCCAGTTGGGCTTGCAAATCATTCATAGTAACCGCACCAGCGGCAACAGTTTCCTTGATTTCACGGTCGGTAATCGCATTGCAGATACAAACAAACATGATGTGCTCCAAAAATATTACGCCTCAAGAATGAGACTTAGTTTTATTCTTGAGGCGTAATATAAATAAAAACTGTTTGCATTGCAAGCAACAATCAGACAAATTGCTACGATAAATTTCTATCGTTTTTTCATTTTGAATTGAAATTACCAAAATAAAATATATTTTAATTAGATTGGTATTTGATATATCTGACCAGTTTCATTCACAAAATGCGCCGAAAAATCTTGCAACAGACAGATAGGATACTGATACCCCTCCCCTAAGCCAGTACACCCAACACTACACTGCCCGCCTTAAATATTGCGGTGGCGTGTTGGCCCGGATGAAGGTTGAGCTGCTCCGTGCTTTGCAAGGTAACGCCCGCCGTCAACCTCAAGCCGCTACCCAAGTCCATCGTAATCACCGAGTTGACCGCCCCGCGTTCCACTTCACAAATCAGACCGTTCAGACGGTTTCTGGCCGAAAGTTTGATGTGCTCCAAATCGGTGGCGATGATGATAGCGGTCGATTTGATTAGGGCAATAACCGCACTGCCGACATTTAGGCCCAAATCGTTGCAGCTTTCGCGGGTAATCATGGCCACCAGTTCGTGACCGCCCAGCAGCGTAATCGTTACTTCGCTGCCAACATCACCATTTTTGATGCGTTTAACGATACCGGCAAACTGGTTTCGTGCGCTGGTTTTCATGTTGTTCCGTTTCCTTTTAAAAAAGCGTTCCGTATCGTTCAGACGGCCTGCGGACGGAGCGGCAGATAATTCCGCCACAATGTACCCGTTGGCAAACCTGCTGCAACCCGTTACGTTGAATACCGCCGAAAGTAGGATTAACTGCGCGGATGGTGTTTCCCGACCAATTCCTTCAGGCGCTGGTTGGCGACATGGGTATAAATCTGCGTGGTGCTGATGTCCGCATGGCCGAGCAGCATCTGTACTACGCGCAAGTCTGCGCCGTGGTTGACCAAATGGGTGGCAAAGGCGTGGCGCAGGCCGTGCGGGCTAAGCGAACGGATACCTGCCGCATCTGCATATTCCTTCACGATCATCCAGGCCAGCTGACGCGAAATGCCGCTTTTTTTCTGACTGACGAAAAGCTCGTCGCAGATTTTGTTTTTCAGCAGCAGCGGCCGAGATTCGGCGCAATACCGCTCAATCCAGTAGACCGCCTCTTCCCCCAGCGGCACATAACGTTGCTTGTCGCCCTTGCCTATGGTGTTTATCCAGCCTTTGTTCAAGTCCAAATCCGACATTTTCAGTTTCACGGCTTCAGTAACGCGCAAACCGGTAGCGTACATGACTTCGAGCAGCGTTTTGTCGCGCAGGCCATGGGGGGTATCGACATCAGGTGCGGCAAGCAATTTTTCAATCTGGGCTTCGGTAATCAGGCCGGGCAATGGCTGCTCTTTGTGCGGAGAGGTCAGGAACCGGGTGGGATTGTCCGCCCGCTTTTCTGTTTCTTCCAGCCACGCATACAGCCGTTTGCAGGCCGACAACGTCCGCGCCTGCGAACTGGCCTTTTCCTCCGGAACATAAACGGCGGCGGCCAAATCTTCGGCCGCCGCGCCAAACCAGTCCTTCCCGCCCTGCCGCAATCTTGCGGCGACCTTTTCCAAATCGCGGCGGTAGCTTTGTAGGGTGTTTTGGCTGAGACGGTGGTTCAACCAGAGGTGTTCGAGCAGTTTGTCGATGAGTTCGTCCATATCCAGATAACGCCGAAACCATATGCCGAGGCCGTCTGAAACGGCTGCGCATTATGTTTTCAGACGGCCTCTCCATTACCCGCCCAATGTTTCCAATACTTCCTGCGCATGACCGCCCACTTTGACCTTGCGCCACTCGTGCATAATTTCGCCTTCTGCGTTTAACACGAAAGTGCTGCGCTCGACGCCGAGGGATTCTTTGCCGTAGAGTTTTTTCAGCTTGATGACATCAAACAGTTTGCACACGGTTTCGTCTTTATCACTCAGCAATTCAAATCGGAAACCTTGTTTGGTGCAAAAATTCTGATGCGACTTCACGCCGTCGCGCGAAATGCCGACGACGGTATAGCCCAGTTTTTCAAACTGCGCCAGCCGCGCATTGAAGTCCAGCCCTTCGGCGGTGCAACCCGGCGTGTTGTCTTTCGGGTAGAAGTAAACGACCAGCGGCAGGTGTTCGGCGGAATTAAATTCCGCACCGCTGCTTGACGGCAGGGTAAATTCGTATTTCGGCATCATCATTTCCTTTTCAGACGGTCTCACGCAGATTCAGGTAACGGCGGCTGCCCTGCATTCCGTCCATCGCCTGGAGCAGCATATCGAAATGCTCGTCGTTGCCCGCAAAATCCAGTTCGTCGGCATTGACGATTAATAAAGGCGCGTTTTGATAAAGATGGAAGAAACGGCTGTATTCCTGCTGGATTTTACCCAGATAGCCGCTCGGAAACATACTCAATATACCGTCGCCGCGCCGTTGCAGGCGCTTGGTATCGGCCTCGCCGGAAGTTTGCAGATACACCACCAAATCGGGAACGGGATATTGCGGCATGATTTTGCGGCGCAGTTCCCAAAACAAGGTTTGCTCGGGATCTTTCAAAACCACGGGCACAAAAATCTGGTCTTTTTCCAACAAAAAATCGGCGATGATGCGGCCGCCTTTGTCTTCCTCCGCATTGATAATGTCTACATTTTCGGCGCGGCGCATCAGGAAAAACAACTCGGTCGCCAAGCCGTGATTGGAGGCATTGAGGTAAAACTGCTCCAAAAACGGATTGCGTTCGGGACTCTCGGTCAGGTGCAACGCCTCGAAATGCTTGGCCAACCGGCGGCTCAATTCGGATTTTCCGCTGCCGATGGAACCTTCGACGACGATATAACGGTAGTTCATAATATTTCTCTGTTATTTACATCATTGGTTTTAAAACACACTGCAAGGCCGTCTGAAAACACGGCGGACGGTTTTCAGACGGCCTCTCGTTCAATCCTGTCCCGCGCCTTCATCCAACAGGCGGACGCCTGAACCGCCCAGTTCGGCGGCAAGCTCCGCAGCCGTGCCTTTGTCTCCCAAACGGAAGGCCGGCAGGATTTCCGCCAACGGCAACATGACGAATCCGCGTTCATGCGCACGCGGATGCGGCAACGTCAGATGCGGGTCATTGCTGCTGCGGCCGTCGAAATCGATGATGTCCAAATCCAACGTACGCGGCGCATTGCGGAAACTGCGTTCGCGGCCGAAAGCCGCTTCGATGCGGTTCAGCTCCACCAACAGCTCCTCCGCGCCGAGCGAGGTCTCCACCGCACAAACGGCATTGATGAAATCGGGTTGGTCGTCATAACCTACCGGCGCGGTAACATAAAGCGAGGATATTTTATTGATGCGGATGGCGGGATGCCCGCCGACAGCTTGCAATGCCGCACGCACCTGCGATGCGGGGTTTTGCAGGTTGCTTCCCAAGGCGATAACGGCTGTCTTCAACATGGAAACACTTTCAGACGGCCTGTCAAAACGGTTTGTACATCGCCAGATACACGATGCTGCCCACGCACGCCATCGCCAGCAGATAAGTAATAAAGAATTTCGGCGAACGCGGCCTCGCCCTCATCATGACCACGCCCAAACCGATATAGACCAACAGCAGCAGGATTTTGACACCCAACCAGTTTGCATTGCCAAACGGGGTGAAATGCGTAATCTTCATCAGCCAGAGTCCGGCAAACAGCAGCATCGTGTCGTTCAGATGAGGCAACACTTTCCAAATGCCGGCCAGCGGTTTCTCCGGCTTGGAAAGCAACAAAAAGAAACGGATATTGAACAGCAAAATAGTCACGACCGCAAAAGTCATGTGCATGTTTTTAACGAACAAATATTGCATAGCGGTTTGTTTTTAAAATATCGAATTGCAACGTATTCTACCGCAAACATTCATTTTTGACGTAACTTTTCAATCGCAAGCAGATACGGCGGCCGGTTTTGTCTGTTGGTAAACACATATTTCAATACGGCAAACTGCTGTTGCGGCAAAGCGGCCGCCCATTCCTCGACGGCTTGGGCCTCGGCAAAACCCGCCTCATGGCCGGGATACAGCACCGCCACCAAAAGGCCGCTTTCCTCCAAAAGCGATACCGCCGCCGACAAAGCGGCAACACTGGTAGCCGCCTGCGTTGTGCAGGTTTTATCGCCGCCGGGCAGCCAGCCGAAATTGAACACCGCCGCCGTCAGCGGCCTGTCCACATAATCCGCCAGCTTTTCGTGCCCGTCGCAGATCAACTCCGCACTAACACCCGCTTCCTCCAAGCGGCGGCGCGTCTGCTGCAAAGCCTGCGGCTGGACATCGAAAGCCCACACCTTACCGCCGCCCACACATTGCGCCAGCAGCAGCGTATCATGGCCGTTGCCCGCCGTACCGTCGAGTGCGGCATCACCGTTTTTCAGACGGCCTCTAAGCAGATGGTGGGCAAAAGGCAGGATATTTTCCAAATACATATTTTTGATTGCTTAATACAGAAGTAATTTGAACAGTCGGGCCGTCTGAAAATCCGTCTGCCATAAAAAATACCTTACCGCAATACGGTAAGGTATTTTCCAATCCTTGATTATTCGGCAGACTGTTGTACTGTTTCTACCTGAACAGGTGCATTGGCGGGCTGCTGCGGCTTGTTTTCATGTTGAAGACTTACTGCACGGGCCGGAACGATCGTCGAAATAGCGTGTTTGTAAACCATCTGCGTTACCGAAGTGTTACGCAATAACACAACATATTGGTCAAATGATTCAACCTGCCCCTGCAATTTAATACCGTTTACCAGATAAATGGACACAGGCACATGCTCTTTGCGCAGTGCATTCAAAAAAGGATCTTGTAAAAGTTGTCCTTTAGCTGTCATATTCTTTAACTCCGTTATTATGATTTTAAGATAAGCGTAAAAAGCTTGGATTGCTGATTGTAGTCCTGAATGCAAATTTTTACCAATAATTTTGGGTAAGAATATGCAAACCTCCAGCACTTTAGTCGGCAGACTTCATAGTAGGATAAACACGGTGCGGAAAAGTTCAGTGCTAATGAAATATACCCCCGTTTGAATTGCCTTTTATGTTTACCGCACGGCCGCCAGACGGAAATTATTTATTTACTGTGCTGTTTTTTCACGCTAACTTTGGTTTTCTTTTTAAAACGGTTTTTCTCTTCCTTGCGGCCCTCGCGTTTTTCGATGCGGTTGCTCAGGCTGACGCGGCGCAGCGGTTTTTTCTTCGGTTTGTCTTCCGCATTTTCATACGGATTTTCCGAAACATTGTATTGGATCCGCAGCGGAGTGCCTTGCAAATTGAAGGCTTTGCGGAACGTCTGGGTCAGGTAGCGCGTATAGCTGTCGGAAATCGCGTGCAGCGAATTGCCGTGTACCACAATCACGGGCGGGTTCATGCCGCCTTGGTGGGCATAACGCATTTTCGGGCGCACCAAACCTGCGCGCGGCGGCTGTTGGCGTTCGATGGCGCTTTGCAGGACACGGGTGATTTTCGGCGTCGGCATCTTAATCATGGCGGCGTTGTAGGCGGCCTGAATGCTGTCGAACAATCCGTCGATGCCGCGTTCTTTCAATGCGGAAATGAAGTGGAACTTAGCAAAATCGAGGAAATACAGTTTGCGGGAAATGTCGCGTTTAATCTGTTCGCGACGCTCTTCGCTGATGCCGTCCCATTTATTGACGGCAACCACCAGCGCGCGCCCTGCTTCCAAGGCGAAACCGGCAATCGTGGCATCTTGGTCGGCGATGTCCTGCTGCGCATCCAACACCAAAACGGCAACGTTTGCCGCTTCAACCGCCTGCATGGCTTTGATAACGGAGAACTTTTCCACCGCCTCATCGACTTTGCCGCGGCGGCGCACACCTGCAGTATCGATGATGGTAAACGGTTTGCCTTCGCGCTCGAAATCGATGTGGATACTGTCGCGCGTCGTGCCTGCCATATCGAAGGCAATCACGCGCTCTTCGCCGAGAATGGCGTTAACCAGCGTGGATTTGCCGACATTCGGACGGCCAATAACGGCAAAAACGGGATGTTTTACATCGGCTTCTTCGGCTTCAGGGTCGGGGAATTTTTCTAAAATTTCTTCAATCAGGTAATACACGCCGTCGCCGTGCGCGCCGGAAATAACGTGCGGTTCGCCCAATGCCAGTTCGTAAAACTCGGCGGCAAGCACGGCTCTGTTGCCGCCCTCGCCTTTGTTTACCGCCAGATAAACGGGGCGTGGGCTTTGGCGCAGGCGGTCGGCGATGATTTTGTCTTGCGGGGTCAGACCAGTGCGGCCGTCCACCAAGAACACGACGGAATCGGCTTCATCGACAGCCTGCAAAGTCTGCTTCGCCATTTCGTGCAAAATGCCGCTGTCCACAACCGGCTCAAAACCGCCGGTATCAATGACGAGATAAGGTTTGCTGCCGATTTTGCCGTGTCCGTAATGGCGGTCGCGGGTCAAGCCGGGCAGGTCGTGCACAAGCGCGTCTTTGGTGCGCGTCAGGCGGTTGAACAAGGTGGATTTGCCGACGTTCGGGCGGCCGACAAGGGCGATGGTGGGTTTCATGTTTGGGTCTTTCTGTGTCAAGTGTCAGTTCGGAATCGAACCTGCAACACGAGCAGGTGTTTTCAAAACACGGTAGGTTAAAAAGGATAAGGGGTCGTCTGAAAATAGATTCAACAACAATGACTTGAGATGAAATCTCTATCCCATACAGTTATCTTCAACGTTGGGAACTTGTCTGTATCCATCAACTTCAAATACGGTATGGCAAGTTTCCATCCGGTCATAATTAATGGATTTTACGCAATGAAAAAGATCATCTTAACATCACTATTCATTTTTCTCCCTGTGAATTTCGGCATTGGCTTATTGCTCGGCGTTTATCAAACAGACCAACCACTCAAAATCATAGTCTCATTAATTATTAGTACGCTCTTTTATATCGTACCTATGTATTTTCTACTCAAACACAAAGCCAAATAATCTGCCTTTTCAGACGACCTATTCAGCGAATCTTGTCCCTGCATGATACGTCTTCAAACAAAAGGTCGTCTGAAAATATAGTGGATGAGAATTGCAATGATACGGCGTTGCCAACGTCCCTATGTGCGATCTGTACGGCGTGTGTTGCCGCCTTGTCTCATTTTTATTTTAATCCACTATATAAAGTGGAACACAATTAAAATAGACAAGGCTTGCCGGAAAGATTCCGACAAGCCGCATACGTCTTTTAATTTTTCAGACGACCTTATTTTTGCGAATCCAGCTTCATTTGCAGCAATTCGCGTTCGATAGCGTCTTTAGGCAGCTTTTCCAAAGCCTGCTGATAGCTTTGAGTGGCTTCTTTGGTTTTGTTTTGCGCGGCATAAACATCGCCTTTCGCTTCCAAAAGCAGCGGTTCGAAATCGGCTTCAACTTTCGTATTCAAAACTGTAATCGCGGCATCGTATTTTTTCTGCTGCAACAATACCACGGCCAAACGTTGCGCGGCTAATGCCTGAATCAGCGGGGCTTTTTGGTTGGATAACACCCAATTCAGATGCCCCGCCGCCGTATCATAGCGGCCTGCGTCAAATTCGGTCGCCGCCACCATCATGGTCGCCTGTGCTGCCGGCACGGTATCGGGATAATCCTGCTGCAATTTCAGCAAATCGGTGTTAATCTGCTTTGAATCTGCTTTGGATTGGGCTTTGTCAACCATCTGCGCCAGCACTTCGGCGGCTTCCCGATTTTGGCTGATTTTGTGATCTTTATAAATAATGTAGCCCAGATACCCCAGTGCGGCGGCGATTAGCAGCGCAAACAGCCAACGCCCCCAGTTTTTCCAGAAATATTTGAAATCATCGAGTTCCTGTTGTTCTTCCAAATGAGCGGCCATTTATGCGTTCTTCCATTGTTGTAAAGTATTAATCAAATCGGCGGCGGCAACGGTTTGCTGACTGTACCGTCCCTGCATGTCTTTCAACGTTGCACTGCCGGAAGACAGTTCGTCCTGCGCTACGATGAGGGTGAAGCGCGCCCCGCTGCCGTCGGCTTTTTTCATTTGGGCTTTCAGGCTTTGCGAACCGGAATGCTGCAACACGTTAAATCCTGCGTCGCGCAGCAAACGGGCGTATTTCATCACCTGCAAATCCGCACCCTCTCCTTGATGCACCGCGTAAACGTCGGGCGCGGCATCGGCACGCAGCGACCCGTATTCGTGTACCAGCAGCAGCAGGCGTTCGATACCCATGGCAAAACCGATGGAAGGGGCAGGTTTGCCGCCGAGCTCTTCAATCAGCCCGTCGTAACGCCCGCCGCCGCACACGGTGGCTTGCGCACCGAGTTTGTCGGTCGTCCATTCGAATACAGTCTGGTTGTAATAATCCAAACCGCGTACCAGCCGCGGGTTTTCGATATAACGGATACCCAATCCGTCCAGCATGGCTTTAAGGCGGGCATAATGCGCTTGGGACGCATCGCCCAAATAATCAATCAAGCGCGGCGCAGAGTTGCAGACTTCCTGCAAAGCGGGATTTTTAGTGTCCAATACGCGCAAGGGATTGGTTTTCAGACGGCGTTTGTCGTCTTCATCCATTTTGTCCTGATGCCTGCCGAGATAATCAACCAAAGCATGACGGTGTGCGGCGCGTTCTTCTCGATTACCCAAACTGTTAATTTCCAAAGTCAGATAATCGCGGATGCCCAACTTGTCCCACAAATCGGCGGACATGGCGATGATTTCCACATCGACGTCCGGCCCTTCGAATCCCAGGGCTTCGACACCCACTTGATGAAATTGGCGGTAACGCCCCTTCTGCGGCCGCTCGCGGCGGAACATCGGCCCCATATACCATAGTTTCTGCGGGCTGTTATATAAAAGGTTGTGTTCGACCACCGCCCGCAGGCAGGAAGCCGTGCCTTCGGGGCGCAGGCTCAGGCTCAAAGATTCGTTGGAATCGGAAAAAGTATACATTTCCTTGCCGACTACATCGGTTTCTTCGCCTATGGAACGGACGAACAGCCCGGTCTGCTCCAGAATCGGCGTGCGTATCTGCTGATAACCGTAGGCGCGCGTCCAGCGGCCGACCGTGTCTTCAAACGCCTGCCAAAAAGCGGCCGTGAGCTTGAAATCTTTTTGTTCGACGGGCAAAAGGTCGTTCATGCCTTTTACGGATTGGATTTTTTGTGCCATTTCAATATCGTTATTTAAGGCTTGGAATTTCGGGAAACTGCGATTATAGCCGATTTTGCGTTTTCCGTGTTTCAGACGGCCTGCGGAAGAAAAGGCCGTCTGAAACACGGCATTTTGCGGAAAATTTACCGTAAAATATAGCCTTATGAAAAAACGCATCAATCCCCTACCCTTGCGCGACGGTATCAAACCCAGCTATCTGGTTCTGCCGCACGAAAAACGGTTTTACGGTCTGCCGCTGCTGCATTTCCTCTGCACGCATTTCCCTTTTGTCGGCGAAGACAACTGGCGGCGGCGGCTCAACAGCGGTTCCGTCGTCGGTACGGACGGCATACCGCTGAACGAAAACACGCCGTTTAAAGCGGGCGAAGTCATGTATTACTACCGAGAAACCAGCCGCGACAGCGAGCCGCGCATTCCGTTTGACGAGAAAATCCTGCATGTGGACGAGCATCTGATTGTGGTGGACAAACCGCACTTTCTGCCTGTTACGCCCAGCGGCCGCTTCCTGCACGAAACCCTGCTCACCCGCCTGCGCCTGCGCCCCGAGTTACAGCACTTAAACGTCGGCGACATCACACCTGTACACCGTTTGGACAAAGACACGGCAGGCGTGATGCTGCTGTCACACAACCCCGCCGTCCGTCGTCATTATCAGGCCATGTTCCAAGACAAAGCCGTCCGTAAAACCTACGAAGCCCTCGCTCCGACGCGCACGGACTTGCGTTATCCCCACCGAATCAGCTCCCGCCTAGTGCGCGGTGAGAAATTTTTCCTGACGCAGGAAACCGACGGCGAACCCAATGCCCACACCGTTATCGAGCTTTTCGAAAACCGCGGCGACACCAGCCTTTACCGCCTTTACCCGCAGACCGGCAAAAAGCACCAACTGCGCGTACATATGACAAGTTTGGGCATACCGATTCTGAACGACATGTATTACCCCGTTCCGTCCGATGCGGAGGAAGACTACGGCAAACCGTTAAAGCTGTTGGCGAAAAGTATAGAGTTTCAAGACCCTATCAGCGGCATGATAAGGCGGTTCGAGAGTATGCAAACACTTTGAATTTACCATCACGTATTATAAGAGGCCGTCTGAAAAACATTTTTCAGACGGCCTCCATTCAATAAATACCTAGGCGGCAGTTAACTCAAACCGCTGCTTCCGGCATTACTTTTTCTTTTGAGCCGGCAGATCGGTACAAGTACCCAACGCCACTTCGGCAGCCATACCGATGGATTCGCCCAAGGTCGGGTGCGGGTGGATGGTTTTGCCGATATCTGCCGCGTCGCAACCCATTTCGATGGCCAGACAGATTTCGCCAATCATATCGCCACCGTTCGGACCGACGATACCGCCGCCGATGATACGGCCGGTTTCGGCATCAAAAATCAGCTTGGTGAAGCCGGTATCGCAACCGTTGGCAATCGCACGGCCGGAAGCAGCCCACGGGAAGTTGGCTTTGGTAATTTTGCGGCCGGATGCTTTGGCAGACAATTCGGTTTCGCCAACCCATGCCACTTCGGGAGCGGTGTAAGCTACGCCCGGAATCACGCGGGCATCGAAGTAAGCTTTGTGTCCGGCGCAGTTTTCAGCGGCAACGTGGCCTTCGTGAACGGCTTTGTGTGCCAACATAGGCTGACCGACGATGTCGCCGATGGCGTAGATGTGCGGCACATTGGTACGCATTTGTTTGTCGACTTCGATGAAGCCACGATCGGTTACAGCAACGCCTGCTTTTTCGGCGCTGATGAGTTTGCCGTTAGGCGCACGACCGGCGGCAACCAATACGGCATCGTAGCGTTGCGGCTCTTTCGGCGCGTTCGCACCTTCGAAGGTAACGTAAACGCCGTCTTCTTTCGGCTCGACTGCAACGGTTTTGGTGTTGATCATGATGTTGTCAAAACGGTATTCGTTTTGTTTTTGCCATACTTTCACCAAATCGCGGTCTGCACCTTGCATCAGGCCGTCCATCATTTCAACGACGTCGAGGCGTGAACCCAGCGTGCTGTAAACCGTACCCATTTCGAGGCCGATGATACCGCCACCGATAATCAGCAGTTTGCCCGGTACTTCTTTCAGAGCCAAAGCGCCGCTGGAATCGATGATGCGCGGATCTTCAGGGATAAACGGCAGCTTGGTTACGCGGCTGCCCGCTGCGATGATACAGTTTTTGAACGCAACGATTTTTTTCTCGCCGGTAGGCGTAGCTTGCTCGTACACGTCGCCGGTAGTCAGCGACACTTCCAAGTGGTGCGGATCTAAGAATTGACCGTCGCCTTGGATAACGTCCACTTTACGGCCTTTTGCCATACCTGCCAAACCGGTAGTCAGGCGGGAAACCACGCCTTCTTTGTAGCCGCGCAACATGTCGATGTCGAGTTCAGGCTCGGGGTATTTGATGCCGTTGGCAGCCAAGTGGCGCACTTCGTCGATAACGGCAGCGTTGTGCAACAAGGCTTTGGAAGGGATACAGCCGACGTTCAAGCAAACGCCGCCCAAGGTTTTGTAACGCTCAACGATGGCAACTTTCAGACCTTCATCGGCTGCGGCAAATGCAGCGGAGTAACCGCCGGGGCCGCCACCCAATACGACCACGTCGTACTCTGCATCGGCAGAACCGCCGAATTGCGCAGCTTGCGGAGCGGGATTGGCAGCTTTAGGGGCTTCTTGCGCAGGGGCAGCAGCAGGTGCTTCGGCTTTAGGAGCGGCAGCCGCGCCTTCAGCTTCAACGACTACAATCAAGCCGCCTTCGGAGATTTTGTCGCCGACTTTAACTTTGACTTCTTTGACCACGCCCGCAACTTCGGCAGGCACGTCCATCGTCGCTTTGTCGGTTTCCAAGGTAATCAGGGTATCATCAACGGCGATAGTGTCGCCTACGTTCACTTCAACCGCGATAATATCTACATTTTCGTGTCCGCCAATGTCGGGCACTTTCAATTCAACTAAGCTCATGTCTAATCTTTCTGAATGATATTCGGACTTCTGTTTTCAGACGACCTGTCGGATTGTTTGCCGAAGGTCGTCTGAAATACGCTCGGATTACAGGGTAATGCGGCGGAAGTCTTTCAACAGGTTCGCCAAGAATACGGTGAAGCGCATACCGGCGGCACCGTCGATGACGCGGTGGTCGAAGGACAGGCTCAACGGACACATCAGGCGCGGAGCGAACTCTTTGCCGTTCCAAACCGGCTTGATTTGGGATTTGCATACACCCAAAATAGCGACTTCAGGTGCGTTCACAATCGGAGTGAAGCCTGTACCTCCGATACCGCCCAAGCTGGAAATGGTAAAGCAGGCGCCTTGCATTTCTTGCGGTTTGAGCTTGCCTTCGCGGGCTTTTTTAGACAATTCAGTCAGCTCTTGGCTGATTTCTTTCAGACCTTTTTGATCTACATCTTTGATGACGGGAACAACCAAGCCGTTCGGCGTATCGGCTGCGAAACCGATGTTGAAGTAGTTTTTCAGAACCAGATTGTCGCCGTCCAAAGAAGCGTTGAATTCAGGGAAGGCTTTCAGCGCAGAAACGGAGGCTTTGATGATGAACGCCAAAGGAGACAGTTTCACGCCTTCGCGTTCCCATTCTTTGTTCAACTGTTTGCGGAATTCTTCCAATTCGGTCATGTCCGCTTCTTCGTGAACGGTAACGTGCGGAATCACAACCCAGTTGCGGGACAGGTTTTGACCGGAAATTTTCTTAATGCGGGACAACTCTTTAACTTCGACATTACCGAATTTGGAGAAGTCCACTTTAGGCCACGGCAGCAAGTCCAGACCGCCGCCCAAAGATGTGCCGGCAGCAGCAGGTTTCGCCGCACCGCCTTGCATTACAGATTTCACAAAGGCTTTAATGTCGTCGCCCATGATACGGCCTTTCAAGCCGGTACCTTTGACTTGACCCAAATCCACGCCCAATTCGCGCGCCAGCTTGCGTGCGGAAGGACCGGCGTGTGCTTTGGCGAAAGCGGCTTCGTCGATTTTGGCTGCGGCAGGTGCAGGAGCGGCAACAGGAGCCGGAGCTGCAGCAGGCGCGGCAGCCGGAGCGGGTGCTGCTGCCGGTGTGGCGGCTTGAGCAGGCGCAGGTGCAGCAGCAGAACCGGCGGTTTCCACTTCGATAATGGCAGTACCTTCGGATACTTTGTCGCCAACTTTCAGGAATACGGCTTTAACGACACCGGCAGCGGTACAAGGTACGTCCATAGTCGCTTTGTCGGTTTCCAAAGTAATCAGTGTGTCGTCTTCGGCAACGGTGTCGCCAACTTTGACTTCAACGGCGATTACATCTACATCAGTATGACCGCCAATGTCGGGAACGGCTACTTGAACGGTTGCACCACCTACGGGAGCGGCAGCGGGTGCAGCGGCAGGTGCAGGTTGTGCCTCAGCGGCAGGAGCCGGAGCGGCTTCAGCAGCGGCAGCACCGGTTTCAACGGTCAGAATCACGCCGCCTTCGGAGATTTTGTCGCCGACTTTGACTTTCACTTCTTTCACAACGCCCGCTGCATCGGCAGGTACGTCCATAGTGGCTTTGTCGGTTTCCAGAGTAATTAGGGTGTCGTCAACGGCGATGGTGTCACCCGCTTTGACTTCTACGGCGATAATATCAACGTTTTCATGACCGCCGATATCAGGCACTTTAATTTCTACGATACTCATCTGAGTTCCTTTTAATTTCTGTTGATGCCGTCTGAAATGTTTTCAGACGGCCTGCAAATTATTTCTTATTCGGTTTCAGACGGCCTCGCCAAACGAGAGGCCGTCTGAAACTGCCATCAGCGTTTCCAGCTCGGAGACGCGCTTACGTCGATACCGTATTTTTCGATAGCCTGTTGAACGGTCTCTTTGCTAACTTTGCCTTGTTCGGCCAATGCGCTCAAGGCGGTTACGGCTACGCTGTAACGGTCCACTTCAAAGAAGCTGCGCAGGTTGGCGCGGCTGTCGGAACGGCCGAAACCGTCGGTACCCAAAACGTGGTAGTCGTTAGGTACATAGGCGCGGATACGGTCGGCATAGCTGCGGATGTAGTCAGTAGCCACAACCACCGGACCCTCATGACCTTTCAACTGAGAAGTAACGAACGGCACTTTGGCTGTTTCCAACGGGTGCAGGCGGTTATAGCGCTCCACTTCGATGGCGTCGCGGTGCAGTTGGTTAAACGACGGGCAAGACCAAATGTCAGCTTCCACGCCGAAATCGGCTTTCAGCAATTCGGCACCGGCAATCACTTCCTGCAGGATAGTGCCTGAACCCATCAACTGTACTTTCTTATCGCCTTTTCCGCCTGATTTCAACAGATACATACCTTTCAGAATCTGCTCTTCCACACCTTCGGGCATATCCGGATGGGTGTAGTTCTCATTCATCAGGGTCATATAGAAGAACACATCTTCATTGTTGGCATACATGCGGCGCAGACCGTCGTGTACGATAACGGCCACTTCGTATTGGAACGTTGGATCGTAGGTGACGCAGTTGGGAATCAGGTCGGCCTGAACGTGGCTGTGGCCGTCTTCGTGTTGCAGACCCTCACCGTTCAGCGTCGTACGGCCGGCAGTACCGCCCAGCAGGAAGCCGCGTGCGTGCATATCGCCGGCAGCCCATGCCAAGTCGCCGATACGTTGGAAACCGAACATAGAGTAGTAGATATAGAACGGAATCATCGCGAAGTCGCTGTTGGCATAGCTGGTTGCCGCAGCAATCCAGTCAGCCATTGCACCCGGTTCGTTAATACCTTCCTGCAGGATTTGGCCGTCGACCGATTCTTTATAGAACATCAGTTGGTCTTTGTCCTGCGGGGTGTATTGCTGTCCTTTCGGGTTCCAGATACCGTATTGGCGGAACATGCCTTCCATACCGAAAGTACGGCTCTCGTCGGGCACGATGGGCACGATGCGTTTGCCGATTTTTTTGTCTTTTAACAAGGTGGACAGGATGCGGACAAATGCCATCGTGGTCGAAAACTCACGATCGCCGCTGGATTTCAGTTGTGCATCGAATGCGGACAATTCCGGCACTTCCAATACCTCTTGTGTCGGATGACGTTGAGGCAGGTAGCCGCCCAAAGCTTCGCGGCGCGCATGCAGGTATTTGTATTCTTCGCTGTCGGGAGCGAAAGCCAGGTAAGGCAGGTCGCCGCTTTCGATTTGCTCGTCGGTAACGGGAATGTCAAAGCGGTCGCGGAATTGTTTCAGGGACGCTTTGTCCATTTTTTTCGCTTGGTGCGCCACGTTTTGACCTTCGCCTGCGGCACCCATACCGTAACCTTTAATGGTTTTTGCCAAAATCAGAGTCGGACGGCCTTCGGCATGATTCACCGCGCGGTCGTAGGCGTTATATACTTTTTGCGGGTCGTGTCCGCCTCGGTTCAATGCCCAGATTTCGTCATCGGTCATGTCGGCGACCAATGCTTTCAATTCGGGGGTATTGAAGAAATGTTCGCGCACATATGCACCGTCTTTGGATTTGTAAGTCTGATAGTCGCCGTCCAGACATTCTTCCATGCGTTTGCGCAGGATGCCGTCCGTATCGCGTTCCAGCAGTTTGTCCCAACGGCTGCCCCAGATGACTTTCACTACGTTCCAGCCGGCACCGGTAAAGTTGCCTTCCAATTCCTGAATGATTTTGCCGTTGCCGCGCACCGGTCCGTCCAAGCGTTGCAGGTTGCAGTTGATGACGAAAATCAGATTGTCCAAGCCTTCGCGGGCGGCCAATGCGATTGCGCCTTGGCTTTCCGGTTCGTCCATCTCGCCGTCGCCGCAGAACACCCATACTTTGCGGCCTTTGGTTTTGGCCAAACCGCGCGATTCCAAATATTTCAGGAAACGGGCCTGATAAATCGCCATCAGCGGGCCGAGGCCCATAGACACGGTCGGGAACTGCCAGAAATCGGGCAGCAGGTGTGGGTGGGGATAAGACGGCAGGCCGTTGCCTTGGGTTTCCTGACGGAAATTGTTCAACTGCTCTTCTGTCAGACGGCCTTCAACAAAGGCGCGGGCATACATACCCGGTGCGGAGTGGCCTTGGAAGAACACCAAATCGCCTTCCTCACCTTCGCCTTTGGCTTTCCAGAAATGGTTGAAACCGACTTCGTACATGGTGGCCGAAGATTGGAAAGATGCGATGTGTCCGCCCAATTCCAAATCTTTCTTACCGGCACGCAATACGATGGCTGCCGCGTTCCAGCGGACGAACGCACGGATGCGGTGCTCGATTGCTTGGTCGCCCGGAATCGGTTTTTCATCGCTTTTCGCAATGGTATTGACATACGGAGTAGTTGTCCCGTGCGGCATACGCACACCGTTTCGGCGGCCGTATTTCACCAAGTTTTCCAGCAGGTACTGCGCACGTTCGCTGCCTTCGTATTCCAGTACCGAACTTAATGCGTCTAACCACTCGCGGGTTTCGATAGAGTCAACATCGTGTAATTGGGTGGACATATCATTATCCTTCTATTGAATGTTACAAACGGCTGCTTTTTCGGCGGCCTTTTCTTTAATTTTTCGTTTGCGAAAATTTACCAACACAAACGAAGATTCCTAAAACCGAAGCAAATACGGTATCAACCTTTAATTTCAAAAAGTTAACGGATTCACGGGATAACTGCCTGCAAATCCAGCCATATTCGTGTTTTATTCCGGGGCAAATCGTATCAGTTATTGGATTTGCTGGCAAATTGCAGCAACAGGAACGGGACGGGCCGACGATGTAATTTGGCAACCTTTAACTTGCAAGATTAAAACTTTCAGAACGAAAACGAAAACATTTCGGACAATTTTCAAATAACAAACAAACCATACGAAAAGATAGGAATGATTTTCAAGTAGTTTTCCTGCAAGGAAACGGGTTTGACATACCAAACGGGCAACCGTTAAAAACGGTAAATCATGACACCATTATTTGTACCTGCCGTTCTGACAAAGCCTGAGGCCGTCTGAAAACGAATTTTCAGACGGCCTCAGGCTAATGTTTAAAAATTTAACCTTCTTCCCTACGGCTGCGCTTAAGCAGAATCCTGACCGCTCCGTCGTTGCCCGCCCTCGGTTCGACATACGCCAATACGTCGGGATGCTGCATCAGCCATCGTCTCGTCATATTTTTTAAAACCGGTTTGTAACCGGCCGAACCCAAGCCGCTGCCGTGGATGATTTCGCCACACACGCCGCGTTTTTTGGTGAACTCGATAAATTCGTTCAATACCTGCTGCGCTTCTTCCTGCGTGTAGCCGTGCAAATCCACATCGGCCACAACCGGATAATGGCCGTTGTGCAGGCGTTGGATGTCGTTTTTGCCCTGACCGTTTTTGCTGAACGAGGCGGGTGGCTCGTCGCAACCGCCGCTGCCGACATAAAAATAATCTTCCTCCGCCAATGCACCGGCCTCTTTCGGACGCGGCTTGATCGGCGAACGGTCGCGCGGCGCCTCATATCTGCGGCTGTCTTTCAAAGGCGTAACCCCGCCCACCGCTTTGGCGAAATCGATATTGTCTTCATCGCGCCTGCGGGCTGCGGCGGCTTCTTCCGCACGCGCTTCAGCTTCTTTTTTCGCCTGTTTGCCCAAGGCTTTCAAAGTCGATTGGAAATCCGTACTCATCGCATCGCTCCTGATTTTATGTTTCAGACGGCCTCTCCCTCAAAGCGGAGGCCGTCTGAAAAGTCTCTTTCAATTTCTGCCGGCGGCGCACGTCTTCAATAACCTCGCCGCCGAAATCTTCATCCGCTATCATCGCCGCAATCATCGCGGCGGCCGATTCGGGCGAAGCCAGTCCGTTCTCCCGCCTGAGCTGCACAAAACGCGGCAGCACCGGAAATTCGTCCTGCGGCAGGCCGCGTATTTCCGCCTGCATCGCCGTATCCACCACGCCCGGCGCAATGCTGGCTATGGCGACGTTGCGCCGGTCTTCGGCCGCCACGCAACGTGCATGATGGTCAAGCGCGGCCTTGGTCGCACCGTACACGCTCCAGCCCGGATACGCCTTGCGTCCCGCACCGCTGCTGATGTGTACGATTTTCACAGGCAGGCTTTCCGGCCTCACGGCCAAAACATGGTTCGTCAGCATCAGCGGTGCGGCAACGTTCAACGCCACCGCCGCCGCAATTTCAGACGGCCTCTGCCTGCCGCATACTGCGCTCGGAGCAACCGTGCCTGCATTATTAATGAGGACAAGCTCGTCCGCACCGTTTATAAACGCCTTCGGCGCACCGCTTTCAAGCCAGCGGGCCAGCGTTCCGCTGTCGAACAAATCCAGCGTACACTGTTGCAAGCCCTCCCGTGGCGGCAGCATCCTTCGTGCAATCCCCAAAACCGGACAGCCCTGTTCCAAATAAAGCTCGGCCAGCGCTTTTCCCAAGCCGCTGCTGTGGCCGCTGATGATGATTTTTGCCGCCATATCTCGTCCTTGGTATCGATATAAATGATTCTGCCACAGAATCAGGCCGTCTGAAACTCTTTCGGCCCGTCGCCTTCCTTAACAGCGGCAGTGATTTGGGGTATAGTGGGCAAAATCCACTGTTCCGTCCGGAGACCCGCAATGTTCAAACGCCCCGAAGAATTGATTATGTTGGTTTTAGCCGTTTTATGGGTCATCCTGACCTACTTCCTCTGCGGCTATTTCGGAGCACCCGCGCAAACTTCCCTGCTGATTGCCGCCCTGACCCTGATTTGGGCCGCAGCGAGCTTTTCCTTATGGCAGCGCAATTACAGCCGATTAATCTGGCCCGTCCTACTGGGCCTGCTGGTCGCCTGCTGGTGGCCGTTCCTCGATTGGTACGCCGTAAAAGACATCGTCGTACCGGGCATGGAAAACCAAGCCATTATCGTGAACAAACCGTGGTACGCCGGCTGGACGTTCAAATTCATCCTCGCGCTGATACCCATATGCGCCGGTTACTTTTTCAAATGGAAAAACAGCCGCAAAAGCAAAACCTCCCCGGCCCTCTGAACTCGTTTGGCAAGAGCACTATCCGTCCGATGGTGCTTTTTCCTTTTCAGACGGCCTGATTCACCGCCAACCGATAAACTGCTATACTTTTCACATTCTTTAACATCTATATCCGACGCAGCTATTTCTCAATAAAGGCAGCAAAGCGCGGCAACGCTATCAAAGAAAAACAAACGCGTTGGCCATTCCGCCAGGCCGTCTGAAACATCCGCTTCAACGGAGTGAAACATGATCAGCAAACAAGAATACCAAGCCCAAGCCGCCCAAGGCTACAACCGCATCCCGCTCGTGCAAGAACTCCTTGCCGACTTGGATACGCCACTTTCCCTCTATCTCAAACTCGCCAACCGCCCCTATACCTACCTGCTCGAATCCGTTGTCGGCGGCGAACGTTTCGGCCGCTATTCCTTTATCGGCCTGCCTTGCAGCCACTATCTCAAAGCCGACGGCAAACACGTCGATGTTTACCAAAACGGCGAAATCGTCGAGCAACACGACGGCAATCCATTGCCCTTTATCGAAGCCTTCCACAACCGCTTCAAAACGCCCGAAATCCCAAGCCTGCCGCGCTTTACCGGCGGACTGGTCGGCTACTTCGGTTACGAAACCATCTACAATTTCGAACACTTCGCTCACCGCCTGAAAAACACCGCCAAAGCCGACCCGCTCGGTACGCCCGATATTTTGCTGATGCTGTCGCAAGAGTTGGCGGTTATCGACAATTTGAGCGGCAAAATCCACCTCATCGTTTACGCCGATCCCTCGCAGCCCAACGGCTACGAACGCGCCCGCGAACGCCTCGAAGACATCCGCACCCAGTTGCGCCAAAGCTGCGCCATTCCACTCTCGCTCGGCAGCAAACACACCGAAGCCGTCAGCGAGTTCGGCGAAGAGCCGTTCAAAGCCTGCGTCGACAAAATCAAAGACTACATCTTCGCAGGCGACTGTATGCAGGTCGTCCCCAGTCAGCGTATGAGCATGGAATTTACCGACAGCCCGCTCGCACTCTACCGCGCCCTGCGCACGCTCAACCCTTCGCCTTATCTCTTTTACTACGATTTCGGCGATTTCCACATCGTCGGTTCCTCGCCCGAAATCCTCGTCCGCCGCGAACGCGACGACGTCATCGTCCGCCCCATCGCCGGCACGCGCCTGCGCGGCAAAACCCCCGCCGAAGACCTTGCCAACGAACAAGACTTATTAAGCGACGCCAAAGAAATCGCCGAACACGTCATGCTTATCGATTTAGGGCGCAATGACGTCGGCCGCATCAGCAAAACGGGCGAAGTCAAAGTAACCGATAAAATGGTGATTGAAAAATACTCCCATGTGATGCACATCGTTTCCAACGTCGAAGGCCGTCTGAAAGAGGGCGTCACCAACATGGACATCCTCGCCGCTACATTCCCCGCCGGCACACTCTCCGGCGCACCCAAAGTCCGCGCTATGGAAATCATCGAAGAAGTCGAACCGAGCAAACGCGGCATCTACGGCGGCGCCGTCGGCGTATGGGGTTTCAACAACGACATGGATTTGGCGATTGCCATCCGCACCGCCGTGGTGAAAAACAACACGCTATACGTCCAAAGCGGCGCAGGTATCGTCGCCGACTCCGACCCGACCTCAGAATGGCAGGAAACGCAGAATAAAGCCCGAGCGGTGGTTCGGGCGGCGCAGATGGTGCAGGAAGGGTTGGATAGGTAGACTTGGAGTTTTCAGACGGCCTTTAAGGAATCAACAGGCCGTCTGAAAATCCAAACAATAAGCAGCAATCGTTTGATTAGAACAGCTACCTTTACTGCGTCATTCCCGCGCAGGCGGGAATCCAGAAATTTGAAATGACGGTAATCTTTAAATATTCCTGAAAACCGGAGGCCTGGATTCCCGTCTACGCGGGAATGACGGATTAAAGTTTTTTTGCAGAAACATGATGCAACCTGCCGTTTACATACTCGCCAGCCAAAGAAACGGAACGCTGTATATCGGTGTAACATCCAATCTTATCCAACGTGTTTACCAACATAGAGAACATTTGGCGCAAGGATTTACAAATCAGCATCATGTAACCATGTTGGTTTGGTATGAACTGCATTCCACGATGGAACACGCCATTACCAGGGAAAAGCAACTGAAAAAATGGAATCGGCAATGGAAGCTGCGCCTTATTGAAGAGAAAAATCCAGGTTGGCAGGATTTATGGTTTGAGATTATTAAATAACCATCATTTCCATAAAACATGTAATTTAACCTTGGTACCCCTTGAATTTCGTCATTCCCGCGCAGGCGGGAATTCAGACTCTTAGGTTTCAGGAATCTTTAAACATTGCAGGGTATTTACCCTCTGGATTCCCGCCTGCGCGGGAATGACGGATTAACGGTTTCAGACGACCAGAAATAAACAGCAGAACACAGATAAATTAAGACGCTATGAACAAATCCCCCATCCTCCCACCCGCCATGCTCGGCATCCTCGGCGGCGGACAATTAGGCAGAATGTTTACCGTTGCCGCCAAAACCATGGGCTACAAAGTAACCGTCCTCGACCCCGATCCGAATGCACCGGCGGCGGAATTTGCCGACCGCCATTTGTGCGCGCCGTTTGACGACCAAGCCGCTTTGGACGAATTGGCAAAATGCGCGGCGGTTACCACTGAATTTGAAAACGTCAATGCCGACGCGATGCGCTTTTTGACAAAACATACCAACGTTTCCCCCAGCGGCGACTGCGTTTCCATCGCGCAAAACCGTATTCAGGAAAAAGCATGGATACGCAAAGCGGGATTGCAAACCGCGCCGTATCAAGCGGTTTGCCGTTCAGACGACATCAGCGAAGCAAGCGCGCAATTCCTGCCCGGCATCCTGAAAACGGCCACTTTGGGCTACGACGGCAAAGGTCAAATCCGCGTCAAAACGGTGGACGAACTCAAAGCCGCGTTTGCCGAACACGGCGGCGTGGATTGCGTTTTGGAAAAAATGGTGGATTTGCGCGGCGAGATTTCCGTTATCGTATGCCGTCTGAACAATGAAAACGTGCAAACCTTCGACCCCGCCGAAAATATCCACGAAAACGGTATCCTTGCCTATTCCATCGTCCCCGCGCGGTTGAGTGCCGATGTGCAGCAACAGGCGCGGCAAATGGCGCAACGCTTGGCGGACGAATTGGATTATGTCGGCGTGTTGGCGGTAGAAATGTTCGTCGTCGGCGACACGCATGAATTGGTCGTCAACGAAATCGCCCCGCGCCCGCACAATTCCGGCCACCATACGATAGATGCCTGCGCCACAGACCAGTTTCAGCAACAGGTACGCATTATGTGCAATCTGCCGCCCGCCGACACCAAGCTGCTTTCTTCATGCTGCATGGCGAATATTTTGGGTGATGTTTGGCAGGAAGACGGCGGCGAACCGAATTGGCTGCCGTTGCAAAGCCATCCGAATGCACACCTGCACCTATACGGCAAAAAAGCCGCGCGGAAAGGTCGCAAAATGGGGCATTTCACCGTTTTGTCCGCTGATGCCGATGCTGCGCTGCAACAGTCGCAAAAACTCCGCAGCCTGCTTTGATGCATCAGAGGACGTCTGAAAGCCAAACCCTATGCCGATACCTTGATGCCGAACCGGTTTATCTTTATCATTCAACATATTTAATTCCAATCCGACGTTTTAACCTTTTTCAGACGGCCTCACTCTTCAAAGGCCGTCTGAAACCCGTTTACCAAACCCGAACATGAGCCTGCTGACCGTACTCCGCCCCGCCAACCGGCAAGACTGCCGCTTCATCCACAATGCCCACCGCCACGCCGTGCAATATACCTGCATCCGCAGTTACGACGAGCGCGTATTACAGGCATGGGAAGAGCTACTGGGGATGGAAAGCTATATCGAAGCGATGGAAGACAAGAAGAAAGCATTGTGGGTGGTCGAATATAAAGGCGTGGTACAAGGTTTTTTCCAAGTGGACTTCAAAGAAGCCCAACTTGACGCGCTTTACGTCCATCCGTTCGTCCACAACCAAGGTTTGGGCACCGCGCTGCTCTCCCGCGCCGAAGAACTGGCTGCGCGTGCAGGCCTGAGTTTTATGAAACTCTACGCCTCGTTAAACTCCGTTCCGTTTTACCGGCTGAACGGTTATGAATCGCTGGGCGCAGCGGTACTGCCGCTGAACGAAACGGTCAGGGTCAAATGCGAACTAATGCGCAAGTATTTGTAATTTTTGAATAAAGCGGCTATAAACCAAACGCCTAAAACAGCAAAATATAAAACAAACAGGCCGTCTGAATATTTCAGACGGCCTGTTTTACGATTCAAAAATAAAAACGGCGGTATTCCACAAACCGCCGTTTCTCTATCGCCCAATCAGGCTTTATCCTGACTATTTTCCTGAGCCTCTATCGGCATCGGTTCAGGTTCGGCCTCTGCCGGTTGGATAGTATCCGTTGCCTGAGCTTCAGATGCTTCACCTTCCTCATCCTGTCGCAGGTTGTGGCTGTAATCCTTAGGCGGGCTGGGCTGTTTACCCGCCATAATTTCCAGCACCTGATCGCGATCAATGGTTTCCCACTCCATCAAGGCTTTACACATGGTTTCCATTTTGTCGCGGTTTTCATCTAGGATTTTGTAGGCGACTGCATACTGTTCGTCCAAAATACGGCGTACTTCAGCATCGATTTCCTGCTGGGTTTTTTCGGAAATATGCTGCGAGCGGGTAACGCTGCGTCCTAGGAACACTTCGCCTTCATTTTCGGCATAAACCATCACGCCCATTTTGTCGCTCATGCCGTAACGCGTTACCATCTCGCGCGCCATCTGGGTGGCACGCTCGAAATCGTTGGATGCTCCGGTAGAAATACGGCCGACGAAAATGTCTTCGGCAATACGGCCGCCGAACAAAATGGAAAGCTGGCTCAGCATTTGGTCTTTATACATGCTGATACGGTCGCGTTCAGGAAGCTGCCAAGTCAGACCCAGCGCACGGCCGCGCGGCATGATGGTTACTTTGTGGACGGGATCAGTAAACGGCAGGCTTTCCGCTACAATCGCATGACCCGCTTCATGGTAGGCAGTGGCGCGTTTTTCGTCTTCGTGCATCACCATGCTGCGGCGTTCGGGGCCCATATAGATTTTGTCTTTGGCATCTTCAAAATCGCTTTGGTCGACTTTAATTTTGTTGCGGCGGCCAGCAAATAGGGCAGCCTCATTAACCAAGTTTGCCAAATCCGCACCGGAAAACCCAGGGGTGCCGCGTGCCAGTGAAACCAAATCCACGGATGCGTCCAAAGGCACTTTTTTCGAATGCACTTTCAAAATCTGCTCACGGCCGCGAATATCAGGCAACGGAACAACCACTTGGCGGTCGAAACGGCCGGGACGTTGCAGGGCAGGATCCAGCACGTCGGGACGGTTGGTCGCTGCAATGACGATAACGGTCTGGTTACTCTCAAAACCGTCCATTTCCACCAGAAGCTGGTTCAAGGTTTGTTCGCGTTCGTCGTTACCACCGCCCAGACCGGCACCGCGCTGCCGGCCTACGGCATCGATTTCGTCAATAAAAATGATACATGGCGCGTTTTTCTTCGCCTGCTCGAACATGTCGCGCACACGGCTTGCACCGACGCCAACGAACATTTCGACGAAATCAGAACCGGAAATACTGAAAAACGGCACACCTGCCTCACCCGCAATCGCTTTTGCCAACAAAGTTTTACCCGTACCCGGGCTGCCTGCCAGCAAAATACCGCGCGGCACACGGCCGCCCAAACTTTGATAACGGTTCGGCGCTTTCAGATAATCAACGATTTCCTGTACTTCTTCTTTCGCTTCGTCGCAACCGGCAACATCGGCAAAAGTAACTTTGTTGGCATCTTTATCCAGCAGGCGGGCGCGGCTTTTGCCGAAAGAGAATGCACCGCCCTTGCCTCCGCCGCCGCTTTGCATGCGCATAAAATAGAACCACGCGCCAATCAGCAGCAATACGGGCAGCAGGCTGTAAAACAGGCTGGCCAGCATACTCGGTTTTTCTTCCGGCGTTACTTTCACGCGGACTTTGTTGTCCAACAATGTTTTAATCAGGTTGTCATCCAAAGGCGCATTGGTAAAAAACGGACTCTTATCGGAGCGCTCGCCCTTAATCAGATAGCCGCTGACAACAGACCCTTCGATGTTGACGCTGGATACTTCGCCACTGTTTACCTGTTGGATAAACTGCGAATACTCGATTTGTTGGCTATTTTCACGCTTCTCGCTGATTGCATTGAACGCAGCCATCAAAGCCACGCCTAAGGCCAACCAGACCAGCAAATGTTTAATGGTATTCCCCACTGAAACAGGCTCCATAAAAAGGTAAATGAAAGGAAGATTTTAAAGCAGGCAGCACACCTTGTCAGCGTTTATTTCTGCCCAATAAATAAATCTCACTGGAACGATTGCGGGATGCCTCCGGCTTGCGTGTCTGCACCGTACCGAACACCGCACGCATGGCCGCCGTATACTCCTGAAATCCTGCACCCTGAAATACTTTAACCAAAAAATTGCCGCCTGTTTTCAGATGGTTGGCGGCAAAATCCAAAGCCAACTCGCACAGATAATAACTGCGCGCCTGATCCGTGACGGCGTTACCCGACATATTGGGCGCCATATCGCAAATTACAAGGTCTAACGGCCGGCCGGACAATAAAGATTCAAACCGTGCCAACACATCGTCTTCCCGAAAATCGCCTTGGATAAAAGAAACGCCCTCAATTTCGTCCATCGGCAAAATATCCAGCGCAAACACCTTGCCCGAATCACCGACCAACTTTGCCGCCACCTGCGACCAGCTTCCCGGCGCGCTGCCCAAATCGGCAAGCACTGTTCCCCGCTTGATTAATTTATCTTTCTCATTAATTTCCAAAAGTTTATATGCCGCGCGTGCACGATAGCCGTCTTTTTGCGCCATATGCACATAATGGTCGTTAACATGCTCATGCAACCATGCCTTAGAAGATTTCGAGTGAACCGCCATCGTTTATTTCCGCTTTATCAAAATATTTTATTGTACGTTACTTTTCCGCAGGAATACCTGAATCTGTCGACAAAATCCGATGCAGCCATACCGCGATTCGCGTACAATAAGGCTTCATTATCCTTATTTAGTACAACAAAATGGCCAACGAAAAACTGAGCACGAAAGAAATTTTGGAATTAAAAGCACGCGCGCACCACCTCAACCCCGTAGTGATGGTCGGACAACAAGGTCTGACCGAGGCCGTCATCAAAGAAACCGATGCCGCGCTGACCGCGCACGAACTGATTAAAATCCGCATCTTCGGCGATGACCGTGCCGAGCGTATCGCCATTTGCGACGCATTGTGCGAAGCTGTCGACGCTCAACCCGTACAGCACATCGGCAAGCTTTTGGTTTTGTGGCGTAAAAATCCCGAAGCCTGATACGACCGACCCGACACATCCGCTTGGAAAGGCCGTCTGAAAAATATTTTCAGACGGCCTCAAAACTATTTACAGCATTCGGAACGCAACAAATGCTTTATCAATATCAACGATCACATATCTCGCCAAAACATGCGCGAAATATCGCACCATATGCTGAACGGACTGCTTGGCGGTCAAACAATTCGGATAACTCAAAAACAGAAGCCGTCTGAAAGTTGAATCTCCAACTTTTCAGACGGCCTCAACTATTCGAAAATCAAATATATTCGACAGAGATGATGTCATACTCGCGCACGCCGCTGGGCGCCTGTACCTCGGCTACATCGCCTTCTTCTTTACCGATAAGGGCGCGGGCAATCGGGGAGCCTACATAAATTTTGCGCTCTTTGATGTCTGCCTCATCTTCCCCTACGATCTGATAAGTAACCTGTTCTTCGGTTTCCATGTCCTCCAACGTTACAGTCGAACCGAATACGATTTTCCCTTCGGCGTGGATTTCGGCCGGATTGATGATGTGTGCCACAGACAATTTGTATTCCAATTCGGAAATGCGGCCTTCGATAAAGCCTTGTTTTTCTTTGGCGGCTTCGTATTCAGCGTTTTCAGACAAATCGCCGTGCGAACGGGCTTCGGCGATGGCTTCGATAATTTCGGGACGTGCGACGCTTTTAAGGTGTTGCAATTCCTGCTTCAGCAACTCAGCTCCGCGCACGGTCAATGGGATTTTTTGCATCTTTACTCTCCGTTAAAGCGGCCTACCCCGCCTCCAATATATGATTTCCAGCCTGTTATACCGGACGGACCCTCCGGTAAAGCAATAAATAAAAATACAAGCCGCGCGGATTCGGCGGCTTGTATGGATAATTTCTGACACGTGCATTTTACCAAAAACCATCAAAACTGCAACGACCAATCGGTTTTTTATCAGACAATGTACCCAAATCGTTACAGCTACGGACCGTCTGAAACATTGTGTGAATTTTTCAGACGGCCTCCAAACAGGTATCGGGGTTAGGATGGTTGTTTCTATATAATAGAAACTATAAAAATAAAATCACAATGGCTTCAATTTATTATTTCTGAAAATTGGCATAATTCTTCAAAATACGTAAAAATAATGCCCAGAATAGGATAATAATAGCATTATATTTTACAAAATTAATGTAAGGTTTTGGTTAAAACTTGGGGCTGACATAGAGAATCCTAAAATCCACATCAATCCAGCAAAATTTTAAGCTGCCGAGACAGTGTACCAAAGTTAAATCCAAATTTGCACAAAACCAATATCTTCATTATGCAAAACACAGGAAACGGTTAGGCTGCCCATCCATACATTTCCCGCAACACCTCCGTCAGCCAGTCGAACACCTTTAACACGCGCCCGGAAGTTACTGTGCGTTGCGGGCGGTAGATGTAGAGTTGCCACGAGCGGCGCGGGATGTCGGGGAAGAGTTCTACAAGTTCGCCGTTTTGCAGGTGGATTCGGCGGCGGAGCAGAAGTGTTTTAGGGCGTTGAGTTTGTCCATTGAATATATAAAGATTATGCTGCTATGGTTTTAACAAACCAAAGTCTTTTTGTCTTATTTCATCTTCATCCCTATCAGGGAATAGAGCAGAATTTAGATAATTTTTAGCTAATCTTATAATATGATTTACTCTTTTAATATCGGTAGTCATAAACCCGATAGGCAATGTCACAGGATAAGAAGATAGTTTTGCGTGATAACAAACAACAGCAAATTTATCTTCTAGAAATAGAATTTCAGTATTTCCATCTAAAAAACCTTCACAGAATCCGTAAAGTACTTTATTTGATATATCTCTAAACTGATTTAGCCATTCTTGTTTTTCATGGTGATTTTGCTCAGATGGTAAAGGTAAATAGAGATAGAATTCATAACCATTTTTTTGTTTATCTATTAAATTTTGAATTTTATCGTGAATTTTCCGTTGTTTTCCCCAGTAAATATCGCTTGGAGCCAACCAATAGAGTTTTTTAGATGATTTTTTGTTTACTTTATCTAAAATTTTATTGATTTGTTCGAACAAGTTTTCTTGATGATAAATTTGACCTAGAAAATACAAACCATTTTGTTGTTCATGCTTCTGATAGACCTTTAAAAATTCAGTAAAGTCCAATTGCCCGCCAAACAACTCTTTTAAAGTGTGATCATCACCAATTTCTTCCACACTACTACGTAATTTACGTAAATTATCTTGATGGCTAAATTGTTCCAGTTGTGTAGTAATGGCTTGTTGAATGTTTTCTTGATGAATAAGTATCGGTACATCATGACGTTCTTTAGATTCTCCTGTTTCAGGCAATAACTCAAATTGTTGTGTGAAATGGAAATAATCAGGTGCGCCTTTGGGTTCGATCGCATCAATTTTATATAAAGAAATATCTTTTTCATCTAAATCGATGATGTCGTCTTCCATTAGCTGCTGAAAACGATTTTGGAATGTTTTCCATGCAATTTCGCTACTTTCGGATAACAATTTCGGTTCAATTGCTAACTCAATCGCGTGTTGACGATTTTTATCACAATCATTTTTTTTCAAAAAGTTACTATCCAATAATTCCATACGATATTCACCACCAAATTCTTTTAAAGTGGGAATGTGGGGTGATTCCTGATTGTCTTGAAACAGTCTAAGCCCTTCTGACGATAATGCAATTAAGCCGTTATCCTGCCAAATAATCCATTTATGTTGTTCCAAATCAGCAACGGCAACTTCGGTCTCGTGTTGGCTAAATCCGAAATATTGGGCAATTTGTGCAGGTTTACATGGTGTTACTTTTAATAAGCGAAGCAAATATTCGCGCACAAATGCCACGCCTTTATCGCTCATATAGGAAAACACAATGCGAAAACGCGGAGTCTTAACCACAAAATCAATTTGATTGTAAGTTATGTTTTGTTTACTCATTTTTTCGCTCCGTTTTTTAATATCTTAATTGCGTAATCTTGCGGATTATTTTGCTTTTGTATAAAACGTAAAACTTTTGCCAATGGAGTTTTGCTGTTTTTTGGATGTTCCCACATGGTTTTTGCTCCAACGATAATAAGTTTATCCATAGCTCGAGATAAGGCTACGTTAATACGGTTTGGTAGATGCAAAAAGCCTGTGCTACATACTCTATCATGACGGGTCAACGACAAGATAATCACGCGGTTTTCTTTGCCTTGATAACTATCTACACTATCAATTTTAACTAAGCGGCGGAATTCGTCATTCCAACTGCACTCATTGAATTTTTTACGAATCAGTTTCTTCTGTTCGCCATACATGCAAATTACACCAATAGCTTGTTCGTTTTTCTCCAAGCATTTTTGTACGGGTTCACTATTCATAAACGTTTCATCGTTTGCCAAGTCTTGTAATATCCCAATAATTACATCGGCTTCTACACGGTTGGATAAACTACCATTTTTGCCTTGTTCATGATACGCATTTGGTAATGAAGTTGTATCTAACCATGTTACGCAGGATTTTATCTTTTCAGGTAGCCTGAAATAAATATTAGGTACATCATCGTCAGTTTTACCGTTTTCTAAAACATTTTCATAAAAACATGCTGATACCAAACTGCCAATTGCAGGAGCCATGCGGTATTGTGTTTTGAGTGTGGCGCAAGTTTGCTTTCCATATTCGGATAGGAAAACGCGTTCAAAATCACTGCCTAATGCTTGGTCTAATTCCTCACCGCGCTTGGAAATCCCTAATCGGCGGGCAAGTGCGTTTTTATGCTCTTCTGAATACAAAGGCGGTAGTTGTTTATGGTCACCTACAAGCAAAATACGCGTACCAGACTGCATGGCAATCGCCAATTCGCTGGAAATAGAACGTGCGGCTTCGTCCACAATCACCCAGTCATAAAGATTATCGGCAATTCCGATATGGCGTTGTCCGATACCTACGCAAGTGCCAATCACAAGCTGACGGGAACGAGCCAAAAATTCATCATAATTGGTGCGTTCGTTAGATAGGGCTTCCAGCATATCTTGGGTTAAATCAATCAGTTTACCTGCTTGGATATTTTCAATCGGCTGAATATTATGCTTGTGATCCAATTCACTGATAAATTTTGGCAGAATTTCGTCAATTTCAACCAATTCACGTAGCTCCATTGCTTGAGCTTGTTCTTTAATGCTTTTTTCTAATTTTTTGCGTAAGCATTTTTCATCTTCATCAACGGTTTCATCTTTTGATGATTTAACAATTTTTTGATAACGACGAATTTGCACGCCAATATCAAACGCTAATTCGGCACGTTTACGCAAATAGTCTTCAGGCAGCCCCATGCTACGTCCAAGCTGGCAGATATTGCTAATCTTGTTTACATTTAACTGAGCTCTTTTTTGCCCGACCAAATTGGGTGAAAATACATCTTCCAATATTTCAGAATCGGCAATTTCACGATTACTGAACCGTACCAGTTGCAAATCTGTTCCCAAACGCTGACAGTGTTTACGGATACGTTCGGCAGCAGTATTGACTGCTTCATGTGATTGGCTGACCAGTAGAATATTTCGAACCTTTTGCACATCAAATAAATAATGTACAAATGCGGCAATAAATTCTGTTTTCCCTGTTCCCGGCGGACCTTGTAATAAGGATAATGGTCCATTGGCAATCAAACGCTGAAAGGCAATACGTTGTGCTTCATTAAGGCTTACATTTTTTTCAGGCTGGTCATAGCGTTTAAATTCTTCATCGCTGACATGAATCTCATATTTTTCAGACGGCAAGTTGCAATGTTCATCAAAATAATGCACTAGATTTTTTACCGCACTTTCACCATCTAGAATGCGTTGTAAGGCATTTTTACGGCGTGTATAAGATGCCTTATTTTGCTTACTTTGCAAATAAACAGGTGTATCTGCTTGAATATTATTTGCAGAATTGGTCAAACTTTTGGATTTGATGTGTAATTCATTCAATTGACTTTTAGCAATATCTACCACACCATATTTAAAGGTTTTTTCGCCGTCTTCGCTTTTTCCAATAGCCTCAACAATTTCATCTCGTTTAAACTGGTCAACTGGATTAATTTCTCTATCATAAGAAATATAGCTTTCGCCATTTTCAGTTTTTTGTAAAGCTTCACTGGCCGTAATGGACGGTAAGGCTTCAGTTTCAGTATCTAAAATTGCCTGCCAAAGTTTTTGAATACTAGGGCGCTGTTCAATAACCGGTACTGCAATTTCAGCATCAACAATTTCAGTTTCCGAGACTTCAAATTCTTCAATATGTTCTTCTTCGGGTTGCTTGGAAATATGTTTAGTAATAAATTGGTTGATGGTGTGGATAAACTGCTCGTTAGTTTTTAGTGAATGATTTAATGTAGTCATTTCACTATAAGAACCATAAGTGATATTTAAGCCTAGCGTTAGGCTCATTACACTATTATCTCTATCTCGCTTACTGATGTAATTACGGTTGATTGGAGCCAACGCATGAGTAAATTGCTTATCTTCTGCTGAATAAAATGCTTTTAATACACCGCCCAAACCGATAAATTGCACCAGTACATCACCTTGCTTGCTCTTTTCAAATTGAACAAACAATTCACCATTTTCAGGATAAATCGCAATCGGTGGAAAAGACTCGCGCCCGCTCACTGTAATGTCAATCATCAGTGTAGACGGTTTGGGATTGAGTGCTTCTTTGAAACGAGCCAATGAAATAAACGCAGTTTGGCTGTCTGAATACTCTTGCTGTATCACTTCAGCAACTTCAGCAAAACTTTCAGACGACCTATTCCATTCAACGCCCAATAATTCACACGCCATTTTCATCACGGCAAAATTATCGCGTTGTTTCTCGGTAGGATGATCGAATTCCGGCGAATATTCGGTATTGAACTGGCTTTGCCCACTTGGCGAAAAATCCAATATATCCAAAATATGCAGTTGAACAGAATCATCTTCAATTGTTACCAGCACATTGTCAGGTTTCAAATCGCCATGCGTGAAACCCAAACTGTGCAAATGCTCAATATTTTGAATAAATTGATGAATAAGAACCTGTTTTTGCTCATCCGACAAATCAAGTTTGCAAATATCTTGCCAAGTATATCCATCAACAAAATCACTTACCGCAAACAGGCAACCTGATTTTTTAGCAATACCGAATTCTCGGATTTTCGGTACATAATCAGGCGACAAATTTGCCAGTTTTGCCATATTTTCCAACCAATTCAAAACCACTCTGGCTTTTGAATTATCGGTTTGCGGGTCTGCGTTCAGCCATGCTTTAACCAACAAACCATTGGAACGGTAAACTTCTTTCTCACTGGTTTCTAAAATAAAATTATCATCTTCACGATAAGCACGGGAATGGTTGATGTCATGTGTGAATGGCTCTAATTTTGTAAAATCAAATGAAAAATCCACCGCCTGTTCAGGTTTGGCTTGATTAAATTTATCTAAAAAATCCACCGCACTTTTAAAAGGTATATCAGACAATGCCTCACGCAAAATTTCGGCATACCATGCGGTTTCATTTGCTAATTTATTTTTCATTTCATCAAGACTGACTTGTGAAATGCGCTTAGCCTGAATGATATGCCATGCTAAAACTGCCAAAGAACGTACATCATATTGGTATGATGTGAGTTTGATGCCGTCTGAAAGTGGAAAGTGAGATTTTGCCAAATCGCCGGAGACTTCCAAAATCTCACGAATGTCGCCGACCGTTTCTTCAGATGAAAAATAAGCGGTAGCAAATCCTGATAGCGTAATTTTGTCATCTGCCGAGAGCCAAATGCTGTGATTACCCAAATCACGATGAGCAATACCGATTTTGTGTAACTGGACAAATTTATCCAACAATAATTGCACCAATCCCAAACGGCGTTCTGTGCTTAGATTTTCGCCATTGTATCCGCCGACAAATTGGTCAAAACGTTTTTGCTGTGGGAACAGCTCAAATAAATCAATATGTTCCGCCGTAATTTCGCCTTTTTGCGGCGTAGATTTGTAATTCAAGCAGGTGTGATACAAGTCTTTATTTTGTAATTTAATATGGTTCAATACATCGTATTCACGGCTGACTAGGCGATAACGCCCGTCAGGTGTTTGAGCTTCGGGACAGTTGATTTTAGTGAAATCCCAACGGCGCAATAAGGCTTGATCTTGGTGCTTTTTGTTTTCGGTTTGAGCTAGATATTCTTGATAAATGTCTTTAGGGTGGGAGAAAATAGCGTTGTCTTCTGCGTAATATCCACCAATACTGATACTTTTAGTTTCGTTTTTATTGGTACAAAAAATTTCATCAAAAATAGAAAAATTCTTATTTAAAGTACAATTATCAGGATATTTGGTGTATGTACCAAATTGCGCGGTAAATTTTTGATTATCAGCCAACTTTAAAAAATCCTCTAAGCTAATAACATTCATTTTTTCCTTGTCAGATAATCTACTAAAATCCGAATTTCCTGTCATAACAACCAAAAATTCAATTTTTGGAATAGGGAATCTTTCCGTAGAGTTGGCAAACTGTCCACGAAATTGTTCTAATTTATTTTTTAACAGGAACATCTTTTTTCGGGTAATTTCAACGGGTGAATGCCCCATATCTTTTTTCCCTTTATACCAACGTAGTCCATTATTGGTAATAGGTTCACCATTCCAATGTTTCAACTCAATAATCAACACATTGCAATGGGTAACAATAACCAAATCAAATTCACCTTCTTTACGTTCTTTTATATCCGCGAAGCGAAAGCCCGAGTATCCTTTCCAAGGGAAAATGGATTTCAAGGATTTTAATGCGTCAAATCCCTGTCCTTTTACTTTCTTGTTATTTTCAGAAGCTTGAAAAGCCTGTTTGATTTTTTCAATGGCCTCAACCTCATGTTGAGTTAAACCGCCGCCCCAATCTTGTATTTCCATCATATTGACCTTCTGGTTATATTCATTGATTTAATTTAATTAAAATGGCTACTCTGTCATTGTAACGAAATTTTATTTTGAAATAGTATTAAAATTAAATATTGCTGATTTTTAAATGGTCTTTATCCCTCCCCTCAATTTTCCACCGTCAGTTCTCCAATCCGTTCAAACTCTCGCGTATTGTTTGTTACCAGCACTGCTCCGCAGGCTAGGGCGTGGCAGGCTGTTCATAGGGCATTACTGCCTATGAGCGTGCCTTGGCGTTTGAGTGCGTCCGCCCGTTTACCGTAATAGGTGCAGATGTTTTCATCGGGATAAACCACGCTGATTTTTTTGGTCAGCCGTGCGATGGAGAAAAGCAACTTTTCGCGGTTTCGGCTGCCATTTGTGCCTTTGAGCAGCTCATCGTAGGTGATAAAGCTCATGACAAGATGGTCGTTTGGTGACGATCCTGCCACGCATTCGGCAATCGATTGTGATTTTTTTTAATCAGATAGATGATGATGTTGGTGTCGAGCATATACATCATAATGTATCGCGCTCCTGCGGTGGTGCGGTGTCTCGGTCTTCGAACGCGGCGACAAAATCGTCGTCGAAATGGTCAAACAATGCTAAAAACTGCCTGTCCTTATTGCGTACTGGGCGCAGAATAATGTCGCCGTTTTCGGCTTTGATGATTTCCACGGTGTCGGTTTGGAAGCGGAAACCCAGCGGAATCCGCACGGCTTGACTGTTACCGCTTTGAAAGACTTTAGTCAACATTTTTCTCTCATGTATATACTTGGCGAAATCGCATCTTCTACCTGCATAATGGCGCTTTCCCATGTTATTTTAGTGGGTGGATAGGGCGTGAACTGAGCCTCTAAATCGGCAATTGAAAGTGGAATTTCCGCCACTAGCCCGCCCCATTGCAGCACCAGTTTATTAGTTTCGATGTAAAGTGTTGCGTTCATTTTAATTTACCAACACAGAAGTCATACTCAATGAGCCAGCAATCAAATTATCATTGAAAAATTCCACTTTTTCATCATGCTCGCGCAGTGCCATCACATACAAGAGTGGCAAATAGTGATCAGGTGTTGGTACGGAAAGTGCCGCATTTTCTCCAAATTGTTCATAATGCACCAATTCATTGTTATTTTGCGTGGTCATTGCGTGATTAATTTGATCACGAAACGCATACGCCCAGTCATAACCCGCGCCGATTTGATCAATATGTTCCCAGCTTATCACTCTCAGATTATGCACAATGTTGCCGCTACCGATAATCAACACACCTTGTTCGCGTAAGGCGGATAATTTTTTGGCCAACTTGAAATGCCATTCCGCCGACTGCAAACGGTTAAGACTAAGCTGCACCACGGGAATATCGGCATCGGGATACAGAAATTTCAACACCGTCCATGTACCGTGATCAAAACCGCGCGTCGGATTCAGCTCGACATTTTCCGGCTGCAATAACGACCGCACTTGCTCCGCCAATTCAGGCGAACCAGGCGCCGGATATTGCACTTGGCTGAGTTCTTCAGGAAATCCGTAGAAATCATAAATCATTTCAGGATGTTCGCCCGATGTAACCTGCAACCGGCTGCTGTACCAATGCGCCGAAATCATCAAAATCGCTTTGGGTTTGGCAAACTTTTGCGTAATCAGGCTGAGATTTTGATTGAAGGGATTTTCCTTATCCAACACATTCATCGGACTGCCATGTCCTGCAAACAATACAGGCATTTTTTTCATCATTGCCTCCTTAATATTTGATGAGGAGGATTGTACGGATAAATTATTAAGCAATAAATCTCAATTCATGAACAACATATTTTCCAAATAGGAAATGATGAAATATTCTTTGGCTTTGCTATAAAGTTAAAAACGAGGTCGTCTGAAATCATTTTCAGACGACCTCTTGGTTTTAAATAACAAGGGTACATTACATACACAAAAGAGCGGTCAACTTTTCAGGCTTTTTTATAAACCATCCCCAACCGCTTCAATCATCAAGCCCTGCTCATTCAAAGAAACCGCCTCACTGCACGGTAATATTTCCTATATCGTTGCAGATGTAGGCAAAACTGAAGATGTTACCCGCGTACTGACTGAAATCAAACAAAAGTTTAGTCGCTTAGACATCAGCGTGAATAATGCGGGTATGGCACCGGTAACGCCGATAACCGAACAGACACTTACCGAATTTGATGCCGTATTCAACATCAATGTACGTGCCGTAGTAGATTTAACCACCCAAGCCTTGCCACTACTGAAAGAAATCAAAGGCAGCATCATCAATATCAGATCTGCTGTAGCCAACCAGCCCTTACCGAATATGTCGATTTACTCAGCAAGCAAAGCTGCACTGAAAACACTGACTTTTGTTTGGGCAAAAGAACTCGCCAAAGATGGCATCCGCGTGAACAACATCGCTGTTGGCCCAATCGAAACACCGATTTACGAAAAAACAGAGCTTTCTACCGAAGAAGCACAAGCACACAAAGACCGTATAACCTCGCTTGTGCCACTAGGACGTTTTGGTCAACCTAAAGATATTTCAGCAATAGTTGCACTGCTTGTATCCGAGGAAGGCAGTTTCATTACTGGTACAGATATCGCCGTGGATGGAGGCTTCGGTATCTGAAAAATGTTTCAGGCTGTCTAAAAAGGCTACCTAAAATAATTAAGGAGAAGTCATAAAAATTGCATTGATTACCGGTGCAGGACGCGTCGGCGCGCTGGGCTTTGAAACCACCTGCCAGCTTGCCAAACTCAATTTCCATGTGGTGCTAACCGTTCGTAAGGCGGAACAGTCCGAAGCTCGAGCACGGGAGTTGCAGAAGGTTTAACCGTTACCCCGCTACACTTGGACATCACTGATGAAGAAATGGTATTTACTGCGGATTGATTACGTAGCTCTACTGTTACCCATAGGGTTGAATAAAAATCAGGCATACCAGTTTTCTCATTAACTAATAGAGAAAAGCGTTCCCTATTTGAAAGCAGGATTGTTTCTAGTCTACATATATATAAACACTAACAAAGAAGGGAGATGACATAAGAATAAGCGTAAAAAAAAGAGAAACCTTGTTATATAAGGTTTCTCTAGGTTTTAATGATTTATTTTTTACAAAATTCAAATATATGTAACTCAGAACGGAATATCGTCGTCAATATCTTCCACGGGAGCAGCGGGAGCGGCAGGGGCCTGTCGGCGGGGGGCGGCAGGCGGGGCATTCGGTGCCTCCTGCTGGTAGGCGGGTGCGGATTGGTACTGCTGTTGCTGAGCCTGTTGATAACCGCCCTGTTGGTGTTGGTAGCCGTCGTCGTAAGGTGCGCCACCGCTGTTGTCATTCCGCCCGCCCAACATTTTCATTTCGTTGGCGATAATGTCGTATGCGGTACGCTCGATACCGTCTTTGCCTTGATATTTTCGGCTTTGGATGCGGCCCTCCAGATAAACTTGGCTGCCTTTGCGCAGGTATTGGCCGGCGATTTCGGCCAAACGGCGGTACATGGTGATGTTGTGCCATTCGGTACGCTCTACGCGCTGGCCGTTGCGGTCGTTCCAAGTTTCACTGGTGGCGACGCTGAAATTACAGACGGCCTCGCCGTTGGGCATATAGCGGACTTCGGGGTCGCGCCCCAAACGGCCGATAAGGATGACTTTGTTCAATGACATAATGGTTAAACTCCTGAAATGATTTTTTCGGCGGCCTCTTGGTCAAACCCTTTCTGCAACGCCTTGATATAAACAGTTTGCCTGTCGGCACTGAATGCGACGCTTTCTACGCCGTCCAACTCCGACAGGGCACGGAAGAGCAAATCGGTATTGCCGCGCCATTGCGTTCCGACCGGCATACTGATGTTTTTCACGGGATTCGGTGCAGGCGAGCACAGCGCAATCAACAACCACACCCCCATCAATACGCAGCAAAAGGCGAAGATGCTGGCAAAACCGTAATGCTGGAACAGCAACCCGCCCGATGCACCGCCGACAAACAGGCCAACCGACTGTAATGTGTTGTACACCCCCATCGCCGTACCTTTGAGGTCGGGCGGCGCGATTTTCGACACCATCGACGGCAGGCTGGCTTCCAATACGTTAAAACCGATAAAGTAAACGACCAGATAGCCGGTAATCAGCCAAACCGAATGCAGGCCGAACAGCAATCCCGCCTGCGCCAGCGCGATGCAGGCGATACCGAGCACGAACACCTGCTTCAGTTTGCCGCGCGTTTCGCCAACGATAATCAGCGGAATCATCACAATCAGGCCCGTAACGGTAGAAGGCAGATAGACTTTCCAGTGTTGGATTTTCATCAGCCCCAGATTTTCCAACGCAAACGGCAATGCGGTAAACAAGGCCATCTGTGCGGCGTGGAGGGCGAAAATACCAAAATCCAGAGTCAAAAGCTGGCGGTTTTTCAACACTTCGCCCATACGCGACGGCTGGGTTTGTGCGTCTTCATGGAATTTCGACACTTCCGGATCGGGCGTCATCCATGCCACCACGGCGATACTGGAAACGGTCAGTGCGCCGGTCAGCATAAACAGGCCGGGCACACCGATAAAATCGGCAATCACCGGCGCCAACACCAGACTGACGGAAAAAGTCAGGCCGATGCTCAAACCTATCATGGCCATCGCACGGGTACGCACTTCGTCGCGGGTCAAATCCGCCAAAAGTGCCGTTACCGCCGCGCTGACCGCACCCGCACCCTGCACCGCCCGCGCCGCCACCAGCATATGCAGCGAATCGGCGGCGGCGGCAAGAAAACTGCCTGCGGCAAAAACTATCAGACCGACGTAGATGACTTTTTTGCGGCCGAACTTATCGGATGCGATGCCCAGCGGCAACTGCAACGCAGCCTGCGTCAGGCCGTAGATGCCCATCGCCATGCCGACCAGCGTTTTGTTGTTTTCCGCACCGGGCAGCGACGCCGCATACAGCGACAATACGGGCAGCACCAGAAACATGCCGAGCATACGCAGCGCGTACACGCCCGACAGCGTTACGCCCGCCCGCCATTCGGACGGAAACATTTGAGTGTGGTTTTGTCTTGCCATAATTATTTTCAGACGGCCTTTCGGAAAAGCCGGAACACTTGAACCTGTTGCCGGACATCGCCGTCCGCCGGTATATATCCGCATCAGGCCGTCTGAAAGACGGCCGGCGGGAGAAAGGTCGGATTATACAGGAACGGTTTGTTTTTGCATGTCGGCCGTGCGCGGGGGAATCAGCCCCACTGCCAGCGGTTGCGCCATGCGCCCAAAACGGCGTTCGGATATTTGCCGCTGCCGAGACTGCCGTTGAAGCGCGCCAGCGCGCGGTAAAGGTTGCCGTTTTCCAGATTATTGTAGTGGCGCAGGATGGTGCAGCCGTAGCGCAGGTTGGTGCGGATGTCGAAAAGATTATGCGACGGTTTGCCGATATAGTTTTTCCAAAACGGCATGACCTGCATCAGGCCGCGCGCGCCGACGCCGCTGATGGCGTATTGCCGGAACGCACTCTCCACTTCGATGAGTCCGAGTACGACTTGGGGGTCCAGCCCGGCGCGGCTGGCTTCATACTGGATGTTGACCAGCAGGCGGCGGCGTTCGCCTTCGTCGGGCACATATCTTGCCAAACGGGACGACATCGCCGAAAGCCAGCGTTCGCCTTCCTGCGCGGAAGCGAACACCAGCCGCGGCGGATTGACGTTGTTAATCGAACCGCGCATCACCGAAGCGACGTCGTCCGACAGGGTTTCTTCGCGTTGCGCGCCGGCCAGCGCCAGCGAGGGCGATAAAAGCAGCGCGCTTCCGGCAAACAGCAGGCGGCGGCGTTGCAAAGATACGGGTGATTGAATAAGAGTGTTTTTTTCCATAATGCAGCCAAGCAGGTTATCGGTGTTATCGGCAGGCCGTCTGAAAACCTTTTTCAGACGGCCTTATTATAAAATTATCCCGCCCTCTTATAAAGCGGAAAACCGAAAATCGTAAAGCAGATGACAGTCCTCAAGGCAAAGGGTAACATACAGGCATTCCAACCAACCGGTATACCGTCATGACTGCCATCCCGACCAACGTCCTCGCTTCCGTCGATTTAGGTTCCAACAGTTTCCGCCTCCAGATTTGCGAAAACCACAACGGCCAGTTGAAAATCATCGATTCCTTCAAACAGATGGTGCGCTTTGCCGCCGGTTTGGACGAACAGAAAAACCTGAGCGAAGAATCGCAGGAACGCGCCTTGGAATGTCTGGCCAAATTCGGCGAACGGCTGCGCGGCTTCCAACCGGAACAGGTGCGCGTCGTGGCGACCAACACTTTCCGCGTCGCCAAAAATATCGGCCGCTTCATTCCCAAAGCCGAAGCCGCGCTGGGGTTTCCGATAGAAGTGATTGCGGGCCGCGAAGAGGCACGCCTGATTTATACCGGCGTCGTCCACACTCTGCCGCCCAACGGCGACCGAATGCTGGTTATCGACATCGGCGGCGGCTCGACCGAATTCGTCATCGGTTCCGACCTGCGGCCGACCCACACCGAAAGCCTGCCGTTGGGTTGCGTTACATACAGTATGCGTTTTTTCCAAAACAAAATCGGCAATAAAGACTTTCAGGCGGCCATCGCCGCCGCGCGCAACGAAATCCAGCGCATCAGCAAGCTGATGAAGCGCGCAGGCTGGGACTTCGCCATCGGCACCTCCGGTTCGGCCAAATCCATCCGCGACGTGCTGGCGGCCGAATATCCGCAGGAAGCCGACATCACCTACGAAGGCATGAAGAAACTGGCCGAACGCATCACCGCTGCGGGTTCGGTGAAAAAAGCCAAATTCGAGAACCTGAAACCGGAGCGCGTGGAAGTGTTTACCGGCGGTTTGGCGGTCATGATGGCGGCCTTCGAAGAGCTGGAAATCCGCAAAATGACGGTAACCGAAGCCGCCCTGCGCGACGGGGTGTTCTACGACCTTATCGGCCGCAGCCTCAACGAAGACATGCGCGAACAAACCACGGCGGAATTCCAACACCGCTACCACGTCAGCCTCAACCAGGCCAACCGCGTCGCCGATACCGCGCAAAAATTCATGGAAAGCCTCTGCCACGAACACAACGTGCCCGTGCAAAGCCTGACTTTATGGAAACAGTATCTGAGCTGGGCCGGCCGCCTGCACGAAATCGGACTGGACATTTCGCATACCGGCTACCACAAACATTCCGCCTATATTTTGGAAAACGCCGACATGCCCGGTTTTTCGCGCAAAGAACAGTTCGTGCTGGCGCAACTGGTATTGGGGCACCGCGGCGAAGTCAGAAAAATGACCGAAATCGTCGGCAGCAACGAAATGATGTGGTACGCCATCCTGTCGCTGCGCCTCGCCGCCCTGTTCTGCCGCGCGCGAATGCCGCTGGAGTTGCCGCCGTTTACCCAGCTCCGCCCCGACAGCACGGGAAAAGGCTTCATGCTGCGCATCAGCCGGAACTGGCTGGAACAGCACCCGCTTATCGGCGACGCGCTCGCTTACGAAAGCACGCAATGGCAGAAAATTGATATGCCTTTCGGCGTGCAGCTTCAATAAGGCTGTTTTACAGCTTGATTTCATTCAATAAAGGCCGTCTGAAACATCGGTTTGTCCGTTTCAGACGGCCTTTTTCTCTGTCCGCCCTTATCTCCCGGCATTTTTCGTCGGAGGCCGTCTGAAAAAAGGCCGTGCGCCTTTTATAACAAAATCATCTTTGCACCAAACAAACCATTCTTTCCTTTTTTCAGACGGCCTCAGTAAAGTAACACCTGCTTTTAATCATTCAAAATCCCGATTATGTTACTGCTCAAAACGCCCAGCGTATTGCCCGGCTTCAAAATCAGCCTCGGCCTGACCGTATTGTGCCTATCGCTTCTGGTGGTTTTGCCGTTTGCGATGATGGCGGCGAAGGCGGCGGAAATCGGCTGGGGCGGCTTTTGGAACACGATTGCCGAGCCGAACGTGTTGGCGGCGGTGTGGCTGAGTTTGCGGATGTCGTTTTATGCGATGCTGACCAATGTCGTGTTCGGCACGCTGGTGGCATGGGTGTTGGTGCGCTATGAATTTCCGGGCAAGGGACTGGTGAACGCGCTGGTCGATTTACCGTTTGCGTTGCCGACGGCAGTTACGGGTATCGCGTTGGCGACCCTGTATGCGCCCAACGGTTGGATAGGCCGTTTTTTCGAGCCTTTGGGCATCAAAATCGCGTTTACGCCCGTCGGCATTTGGATTGCGCTGGTCGTCGTCAGCCTGCCTTTTATCGTCCGCGCCGTGCAGCCGGTATTGGAGGAATTGTCGGGCGAATATGAGGAAGCGGCGGCGACTTTGGGGGCAAACCGCTTCACAACGTTCCGCCGCGTGCTGCTGCCGGAAATCATGCCGGCGCTCTTAACCGGCGCGGGCATGATGTTCGCGCGGGCAACGGGAGAATACGGCTCGGTGATTTTTATCGCGGGCAACATTCCGATGGTTTCCGAAATCCTGCCGCTGATTATTACGGGCAAGCTGGAACAGTTCGACGTACAGGGCGCGTCGGCGGTGGCGTTGTTTATGCTGCTGGTTTCGTTTGTGATTCTGTTTGCGCTGAACGTGATGCAGTGGGCGTTGAGCAGGCGTTCGGGAGCGAAGGGTTGATACGCATTTACACAAAACAGAACTAATTACCATTTTCTTCTATCCCACCAAATACGCAACCAATGTAACGGCAAAACGCAAAAGCCGTTACATCTCTGATTAACCAACGCAAGCTGCTTTCCAGTTTCAGACAGACTTTAATGCCTTTTATTATCAAACTTTAATCTTTAGGAGATTAAATGAATAAATGCAGTTTTTTAAAAGAATTGTATGAATACAGAGTTTCAATAGCTATAGGATTGGCTACTATTATTGGTTTTTTAGCCGGTATAGCTGTTGGTTTGAATAGTCTTAACTAAAGAATGTTGTAACGATATTTTTAGTGTAAATGGAATATCCCTCTCCCGTCGGATGGGAAAGGACGGAAATAACGGCAGTCATACGTTTGTATTCCCTTAACGAACAAAAAGGTCGTCTGAAACCCCTCAATCCCTTTTCAGACGGCCTCCAAACATCTTAAACAACAAACCAGAGAACACCACCGCCATGAAACCCTATTCCGCCAATCCCAACCTGACCGAACCGCGCTGGCTGCGCGTGCTACTGACCGCCGTCGCACTCGGGTTCCTGCTGCTGATGCTGGTCGTACCGCTTGTCGCCGTGTTTTACGAAGCGCTGAAAGGCGGTTGGGATTTGTACCTGCAATCTATTACCGACCCCGAAGCGTGGGCGGCGATCAAGCTCACCCTGATTACCGCTGCGGTGGTCGTTCCCGTCAATGCCGTCTTGGGCGTGGCGATGGCGTGGCTGCTGACCCGTTTCGACTTCCGCGGCAAGCAGTTGCTGACCACCCTGCTCGATTTGCCGTTTTCCGTATCGCCCGTGGTGGCCGGTTTGATGTTCGTCTTATTGTTCGGCGCACACACGGCATTGGGCGGCTGGCTGGAAACGCAAGGCATACAGATTATCTTCGCCATCCCCGGCATTATTCTGGCAACGCTGTTCGTTACCTTCCCCTTTGTCGCGCGCGAAATCATCCCGCTGATGCAGGCACAGGGCGACAGCGAAGAACAGGCCGCCCTGATTCTCGGCGCAAGCGGCTGGCAGATGTTTTGGCGCGTTACCCTGCCCAACATCAAATGGGCGCTGCTCTACGGCATCATCCTCACCAACGCCCGCGCGATGGGCGAATTCGGCGCGGTCAGCGTGGTATCGGGACACATACGCGGCGAAACCAACACCATCCCGCTTTTGGTCGAAATCTTCTACAACGAATACAACTTCACCGGCGCATTCGCCCTCTCCGGCGTATTGGCACTTTTAGCACTGGCGACGCTGGCGGTGCAAAACATCATCACAAAATTACAAGATAAAAAACTCGCCGCCGCCGAAAGGAACGCAGCATGAGCATCACCATCCAAAACTTAAACAAACACTTCGGCAATTTCCACGCGCTGAAAAACATCAACCTCAACGTCCCCACCGGCAAACTCGTTTCCCTGCTCGGCCCTTCCGGCTGCGGCAAAACCACGCTCCTGCGCATCATCGCCGGACTGGAAAACGCCGACGGCGGCAATATCCTGTTTGACGGGCAAGACGTAACCGCCAAACACGTGCGCGAACGCAAAGTCGGTTTTGTGTTCCAACACTACGCCCTCTTCCGCCACATGAACGTGTTTGACAACGTTGCTTTCGGTTTGACCGTATTGCCCAAGTCCGAACGCCCGTCCAAAGAACAAATCCGCACCAAAGTCGAAGAATTGCTGAAACTCGTGCAGCTCTCCCACCTCGCCAAATCCTATCCGCACCAGCTCTCCGGCGGCCAACGCCAACGCATCGCCCTCGCCCGCGCCCTCGCGGTCGAACCCAAACTTCTGCTCCTAGACGAACCCTTCGGCGCGCTGGATGCCAAAGTGCGCAAAGAATTGCGCACCTGGCTGCGCGACATCCATCACAACCTAGGCGTAACCAGCATTCTGGTGACGCACGACCAAGAAGAAGCCCTTGAAGTTTCCGACGAAATCGTCGTCATGAACCACGGCAAAATCGAGCAAACCGGCAGTGCCGAAGCCATTTACCGCAAACCCGAAAACGCCTTCGTTACCGAATTTCTCGGCGAAACCGACGCATTTGAAGGACGCATCGAAAAAGGCATCTGGCATTACAACGGCTTCGCGTGGAAATTGGACGCGCACTACAAATGGCAGGAACAAACCGCCACCGGCTACATCCGCCCGCACGAATGGCAGATCGCCGCCGAACACGAAACCCCGATGATTCGCGCCGAAATCGAAAAAATCCACGCCGTCGGCGCCCTGACGCACGTTTTGGTGAAACACGGCAAACAGGACGTACATATCACACTGGCAGGCAGCGACGCTTCTCGGCTGGATTTGGCCGCAGGGCGGGAATTGGCATTGGTACCGAAACAGGTTTATGTGTTCTCGCAAAACGAGTTGATTGAATATTCGATTTAACGGCGTGATAAGCGGAAGGCCGTCTGAAAAATGTTTCAGACGGCCTTTTTGCTGCAACGACAATTTTGTCCTTTCCTTGTCCGGCGGGGAAGACTATCGAAATATGCCCGTTGCTGTTTTCTTTAAATATTTCACCATATCAAAAATTTACCTGTTGACTATATGCTATAAAAATATTGACTTAAATCAAACAACCCCTGTTTTGTCATTTCACAAATTAACCGACCTTATATATACTACCAAAGTAGTAGTTTTCTATAACCTACGGACTACACACATAAAAGGAGCACCCAAATGAGACGCCCGTCTTTACTCGTTCTGCCGCTTGTCCTTGCCGTATCCCAGGCTTGGGCAGATACAGAACCCGTCGCTGAAGAAACCGTTACCCTTTCCCCCGTCACCGTTACCGGCACACAACAACAAAAAGCCAATAGCATTACTTTCAACCCCAAAGCTGCTTTGCAACCCCTCCCTGCCGGAGACGGCGCAGACCTTTTGCAATCCGTGCCCAACATGAGCATCATCCGCAAAGGCGGCAGCTCGGGCGATCCGCTGTTCCGCGGTTTGGGCGGTTCGCGCTTGTCCGTTAACGCCGACGACCAGTTTATTTACGGCGGCTGCGGTATGCGTATGGACCCGCCGACTGCCTACATTCACCCGAATTCTTTCGACAAAGTCGTCGTTACCAAAGGCCCTCAAACCGTAACCCAAGGCATGGGTTTGGTCAGCGGCTCAGTGCAATTTATCCGCAAAGACCCTGATTTCAGCGAAAAACCCTACAACGTCAACGCTACTCTGACCGCAGGCAGCAACGACCGCCGCGACGGTTCGCTTGAAGCCGAGTTCGGCGGCAAATACGGCTACGTCCGCAGCAATATTTCCCATAACGAAGCCGACGACTACAAAGACGGCGACGGCAACCGCGTCCACTCCCATTTCAAACGCGACAGCCAAATGCTGCAACTGGGCATCACCCCGACCGAAAACACCACCATCGCCGGCACATACGAACGCAGCAGAGCCAAGGTCGCCTACGCCGACCGCATGATGGACGGCAGCAAATTCGACCGCGACGCATGGAACGTCCGCTTTACCCAGCGTAACCTCACCCCTTGGTTCAGCGAACTCGAACTGCGCTACGGCAAAAGCGAAATCGACCACGTGATGGACACATACAGCCTGCGCACCATCCGCAATCCGGCAGGTATGCAGATTAAAAACGCCAACAACCCCAAACGAAATACCGATACAGGCCGTCTGAAAGCCACCTTCGACTGGGACAAACTCAATCTGCAAACAGGTCTGGACTATCTGGACGACGTCCACGTCGTGCGCAATGAGCGTGGCGGTGACGGCTACCGCCACAAGCCCTACATGCCCAACCAAAGTTTCAAACAATGGGGCATTTTCACTGAAGCCGCTTGGCAGCAAACCGACAAACAACGTTGGGTGGCGGGCTTGCGCCATGACCAAGTCAAAGCGCATTACGATACCGCAAGCGTTACCGACCCCGCTTTGAAACATCAGAAATTCAACTTGGATTCCGGCTTCTTGCGTTGGGAACGAAACACGGATAACGGCTTGAAATACTACGCAGGATTCGGCATTGCCGAGCGCGCGCCCGACTACTGGGAACGCCTGCGTTCTGAAAAGAAAGCCATACACGCCGAACAAAACCGCCAAATCGATGCAGGTATCATCTGGAAACGCCCCAACCTCCACGCCTCCGTATCCGTATTCGGCAGCGACATCAAAAACTTCATCCTGATGGAACGCCAAGGCATGAACTTGGGCGTGCGCAACATCAACGCCTCGCGTTTCGGCGGTGAAGCCGAAGTCAAATGGACGTTTGCGCCCAACTGGGAAATCGGCAGCAGCCTCGCCTATACCTACGGCAAAAACCGTACCGACGGCAAACCTCTGGCACAAACTCCGCCGCTCGAGTGGAACAACACTCTCGCCTTTGACAACGGCAAATTCAGCGCAGGCGCGTTATGGCGTGTCGTGGCGAAACAAAACCGTTACAGCAAAGGTCAAGGCAATATCGTCGGTCAGGACATCGGCGCCTCTTCCGGCTTCGGCGTACTCTCGCTCAATGCCGGCTGGAAATTCAGCAAATACGCCACCTTGCAGGCCGGCATAGACAACGTGTTCAACAAAACCTATGCTGAATTCGTCAGCAAAGGCGGCGACCCTTCAGCAGGCACGCAAACCTTGCGCGTCAACGAACCCGGCCGTACCGCATGGCTGAGGTTGCAAGCGAAATTCTGACGCGGAGAAAGTCAAAAAGGCCGTCTGAAAACCCTGATTCGAGGTTTTCAGACGGCCTTTTACTTTCCGCAATCCATCTCCGATATTACAGGACAGGCTTATATAACCAATTTACTTTGATTTTCGATACATCACTTGCCATCGGTCGCCATTCCCGCACAGGCGGGAATCCAGAATGTAGAATAATGACGGCGGTTGGTAAGCAGCGTATCGGAAATAAGGTGTTTTACAGCCATATAAATTTTCAGACGGCCTCAACAAACACCGAGGTCTGTTGAGGCCGTCTGAAAATTTATATAGCGAAAATATCCGGCTGCCGCGCCTTCTTATTTGATTTCACAATCAATGAATTAAAAGATAAAACTCGTTTTCGGGTGTTCCGGCTAACTTAATAAATGATTGATTTCCCGTACCCTTCCAAGATTTCCTTAATCTTCAGCACAACCTCTTTGGGCGGCGGATGCACGCCTTTCAGTTTGTACTCGTCGCCGCACAATGCCCATTTGTGCGCGCCCAGTTCGTGATACGGCAGAAGCTCGACCGCGCCGACATTTTCCATATCCCCGATGAACCCGCCCAACAGATGCGCGGAACGCTCGTCGTCGGTATAGCCGGGAACGATAACGTAGCGCACGCGGGTAGACTGTCCGCGCTCGGCCAGATAGCGGGCGAAATTCAGCGTTTTGGTGTTGGGGATGCCGACCAGCACCTTATGGATTTCAGGGTCTATCTGTTTCAAGTCCAGCATGACGAGATTGGTATGGTCGAGCAGGTCTTCCAAGATGGAATCGTAATGCAGCGCGTAGCCGTTGGTGTCGAGACAGGTATGGATGCCGTGTTCGCGGCAGGCGGTAAACCAGTCGCGTACAAATTCGTATTGCAACAGCGGTTCGCCGCCGGTTGCGGTTACGCCGCCGCCCGTTGCCTCTAGGTAATGGCGGTAAGACATTACCTGTTTCATCACCTGCTCGACGGTCATTTCCTGACATTTGTCGGTATGGAAATCCCATGTATCCCGATTGTGGCAGTACAGGCAGCGCATCAGGCAGCCTTGCAGGAACAGGACGTACCGCAGGCCGGGGCCGTCCACCGTACCGCACGATTCGACGGAGTGTACGATGCCTTTGCCCTGATAATGGCGGTGGCCCATGTCTTTTGCGGGCGGGTGCGTTTCGGAATTGATGGTGTAGGTCTGCATAATGTTCGGGATGCTGGGTTTTCAGACGGCCTTTAAGCTGAAGAGGCCGTCTGAAAAACGGTTTCGGCGTTATGGTTCGGGTTTGCAGAAATAATGCCGGACGGCTCCGGCATTATTTCCTCTCCGCAGGCGGTTACATGGTTTCAGTAAAGGTGCGGGTAATCACGTCCTGCTGCTGTTCGCGGGTCAGCGAGTTGAAGCGGACGGCGTAACCCGATACGCGGATGGTAAGCTGCGGATACTTATCAGGATTTTCCATCGCATCCTTCAGCGTTTCGCGGTTCAGCACGTTGACGTTCAGGTGTTGGCCGCCTTCCACCTCTCCTTCTTCGTGGTGGAAGTAGCCGTCCATCAGGCCTGCGAGGTTGCGTTCGCGGGAATTTTCATCTTTGCCCAATGCGCCCGGCACGATGGAGAAGGTGTAGGAAATACCGTCTTTGGCGAACTCAAACGGCAGTTTCGCTACGGAGGTCAGCGAAGCGACGGCGCCGTTGACATCGCGGCCGTGCATCGGGTTGGCACCCGGACCGAACGGTGCACCAGCGCGGCGGCCGTCCGGCGTGTTGCCGGTTTTTTTGCCGTACACGACGTTGGAGGTAATGGTCAACACAGACTGGGTCGGCGTTGCGTTGCGGTAAGTTTTGTGGGTTGCCACTTTTTTCATGAAGCGTTCCACCAAGTCGCAGGCAATATCGTCCACGCGGTCGTCGTTGTTACCGAACTGCGGGTATTCGCCTTCGATTTCAAAGTCGACGGCAATACCGTTTTCGTCGCGAATCGGTTTGACTTTGGCGTATTTGATGGCGGACAGCGAGTCGGCTGCCACAGACAAACCGGCGATACCGCAAGCCATAGTGCGTTTCACGTCGCGGTCGTGCAGCGCCATCAGCGCAGCTTCGTAACTGTATTTGTCGTGCATGTAATGGATGATGTTCAGCGCGGTAACGTATTGGGTTGCCAGCCAATCCATAAATTTGTCCATGCGCGCAAAGACAGTGTCGTAGTCCAAGACTTCGTCCATAATCGGTTCGATTTTCGGGCCGACCTGGTCTTTGGATTTTTCGTCCACGCCGCCGTTGATTGCGTACAGCAGGGTTTTCGCCAAGTTGGCGCGTGCGCCGAAGAACTGCATTTGTTTGCCGATTACCATCGGACTAACACAGCAGGCAATGGCGTAGTCGTCGCTGTTGAAGTCCGGACGCATCAAATCGTCGTTTTCGTATTGGATGGACGAGGTGTCGATGGACACTTTGGCACAAAACTCTTTAAAGCCTTGCGGCAATTGTTCGGACCACAACACGGTGATGTTCGGTTCGGGAGACGGACCCATGTTGTACAGGGTGTGTAGCACGCGAAAGTTGGTGCGTGTTACCAGCGTGCGGCCGTCCAAACCCATACCGCCGATGGATTCGGTTGCCCAAATCGGGTCGCCGGAGAAGAGTTGGTCGTATTCGGGCGTGCGCAGGAAACGGACCATACGCAGTTTCATCACCAAATGGTCGATAAATTCTTGCGCTTGGGTTTCGGTAATCACGCCGTTTTTCAGGTCGCGCTCGATGTAGATGTCCAAGAACGAAGACACGCGACCAAATGACATGGCGGCACCGTTTTGCGATTTAACGGCGGCAAGGTAAGCGAAGTAAGTCCATTGGATGGCTTCCTGCGCATTTTTCGCAGGGCCGGAAATGTCGTAGCCGTAAGAAGCCGCCATTTCTTTCATTTGACCCAAGGCTTTGTATTGGTCGTTGATTTCTTCGCGGCGGCGGATAACTTCTTCCAGATTCACACCGTTTTCCAAATCAGCTTGCAGCGAATTGAATTGGTTAAATTTGTCGGCCATCAGAAAATCGATACCATACAATGCCACGCGACGGTAGTCGCCGATGATGCGACCACGACCGTAAGCATCCGGCAGGCCGGTAATCACACCGGATTTGCGGCAACGGCGGATGTCGGGCGTATAAACGTCAAACACGCCTTGGTTATGGGTTTTACGGTATTTGGTGAAGATTTCGCTGACTTCAGGGTTCAATTCAACGTTGTACACTTTGCACGCGTCTTGTACCATTTTCAAACCGCCAAACGGCATGATTGAGCGTTTCAGAGGCTCATCTGTTTGCAGACCGACGATGGTTTCTAAATCTTTATTGATATAACCTGGCGCATGGCTAGTAATGCCGGACACGACTTGCGCGTCGATTTTGTAAGGTTCGTGCGTGCGGTTTTCGACTTTGATGCCTTCCATCACGTCCGCCCACAATTTGGTCGTCGCCTCAGTCGCAGGCGCGAGGAAAGACGCATCGCCTTCATAAGGCGTATAGTTTTTCTGAATAAAATCGCGCACATCGACATTGGTTTCCCAATTACCGCCGACAAAACCTTCCCAAGCGGCAGGGCGTTGCTGTACATCGTTTGACATATCAAGCTCCTAATCAGATGAATCGGTTGGATACAATACTAAAAAAATCTTGTTGTTTAAAATAATATCACTATTGCCTGCTCAAAGTAATACCGATTCTGAAACATTACTACACGCGACACAAACGCTTGATGTATATCAAATATCCGTGCGGATTTATTTGAAAACCGGCACAGGTGCACCCATTCTTCAATACCTTAAGAGCACAGGTTATCAAGATGCTTCCAATCATTTTGTAGAATATTATGAGGCCGTCTGAAAACCGTATCTGCAACTTTAAAAACAACAAATCTTTTCAGACGGCCTCCAATCTTTGTAAACCAATATTAAAAAGCCCCGCAAGCATTCTGGCTGCGGGGCGCATTTCTTTTTAAAACCGTCGGTATCGATATCAGGCAAACGGATGGTGCAATACAATGGTTTCTTCGCGGTCGGGACCGGTGGAAACGATGGCCACGGGTGCGCCGCAAACTTCCTCGATACGCTTCAGATAGGCTTTGGCATTGTCCGGCAACGCGTCATAACTTTTCACGCCGAACGTAGATTCCTTCCAACCCGGCATGGTTTCGTAAACCGGTTTGCAGCCTGCCACCGCATCCGCGCCGAAAGGCAGGATGTCGGTCTTGCTGCCGTCGGGCAGTTCGTAACCGACGCAGATATTGATGTTTTCAATACCGTCCATGACGTCCAGTTTGGTGATGCACATACCCGAAATGCCATTGACTTGGATAGAGCGTTTCAACGCCGCCGCATCAAACCAGCCGCAGCGGCGCGCACGTCCGGTTACCGAACCGAATTCATTGCCGCGCTCGGCCAATCCCGCACCCACTTCGTCAAACAATTCGGTCGGAAACGGTCCGGAACCGACGCGGGTAGTATAGGCTTTGACGATACCCAGCACATAATCCAGCATTTGCGGCGCAACGCCCGCTCCGGCAGACGCGGCTCCCGCCAAGCAGTTGGACGAGGTTACGAACGGATAAGTCCCGTAGTCGATGTCCAGCAGCGTGCCCTGCGCGCCTTCAAACAACAACTGCTCGCCTTTGCGGTTTTTCTCGGTCAGCACGCGTGAAACATCGGTGATCATCGGTACGATGCGCGGCGCGATTTTTTCAATGACGGCCATCACGTCCTCCGCCTTTACCGGCTCGGCACCATGCAGATGCTGCAACTGCACATTGTAATAAGCCAAAACCGATTCCAGCTTTTCGGCCAGCTGCTCAGGACGGAGCAAATCCACCACGCGGATGGCACGACGGGCGACTTTGTCTTCGTAAGCCGGGCCGATGCCGCGACCGGTCGTGCCGATTTTGCTTTTGCCTCTGGAGGCTTCGCGCGCCTGGTCCAAAGCGATATGGTAAGGCAGAATCAGCGGACAGGTCGGCGCGATTTTCAGACGGCCTTCCACGTTTTTCACGCCGGCCGCGTTCAATTCGTCGATTTCGCCCAACAACGCTTCGGGGGAAACGACCACGCCGGAGCCGATGAAACAATCCAGTCTCTCATGCAGGATGCCGCTCGGAATCAGGCGCAACACGGTTTTTTTACCGCCCACCACCAAAGTGTGTCCTGCATTGTGGCCGCCTTGAAAACGCACAACACCCGACGTTTCTTCCGCCAGCCAGTCGACGATTTTACCCTTACCCTCGTCGCCCCATTGGGCGCCGATTACCACTACATTTTTAGTCATAGCCAAACCTTATAATTCTAGATATTGTTAAATTTTAAAAACTTCCCATCCCGATTCCGTCTTTTTCAGACGGCCCGAAACATCTTGCGAACCATTGTATCCGACGCCGTAATCCACCACGACGCACTGTCCCTGCGCGCGCAACCGCGCGATGGCTTCCTCAGCCTCTTCCGCATCCTCATGCGCCACGGCCACCAGCGGCAGGCGTTTGATGGCGGGCAGCCTACCGACAAACGTGCGCATGTCGAAACTGAAACCGGTCGCCGGACGGCCCCGTCCGAAATACGCGCCCAAACCGTCATAACGTCCGCCGCGCGCCACCGCCTCGCGGCAGTTACTGCCGTAGGCCGCAAAGAGCAGGCCGGTGTGGTATTCATCCACACGCAATTCGGATAAATCGACGTGTACCTGCTGCGAAGGGAATGCCTTACAGACGGCCTCCAACTCGTCCAGCGCCTCGCCGACCGCGCTCAAATCCGGCAATTCGGCGCGCGCCCTAGCCAGTATTTCCCTGCCGCCGTAGAGCGTCGGCAGCAGGGCGAACGCTTTGGCCCACATACCGTCAAGCCGCCAAGCCGCAACCTGTTCGGAAACGGCGGCGGCATCTTTATCCTGCATCAGCGACAGCAAACGGGCGGCCCGCTCCTCGTCCAAATCCGCCGCACGCGCCAACGCACGGAACACGCCGATATGGCCCAGCGACAGTAAAACCCCGCCTATATCGGCAATTCCCATGCTTTTAAGCATCAAATCAATCAACTCTATATCGGCGGCAATACCGGCGAAACCGTACAGTTCGGCGCCGACCTGCAAAGGCTCGCGGGTATTGAGCAGGCCGTCGGGTCTCGCATGGAGCACCGGGCCGGCATAACACAGGCGGTTGATGCCTTCGTTGGCCGATAACAAGTGCGCATCGATACGCGCCACCTGCGGCGTAATGTCTGCGCGTATGCCGAGCTGCCTGCCGCTAATCTGGTCGGCCACACGGATGGTTTTCAGCGACAATCCTTCGTCGATATGGGTCAGCAGCGAACCGCTGTATTCCATCAGGGGGGGCTGCACCAATTCGTAACCGTGCACGCGGAACAGTTCCAAAACCTGCTCTCTGGCGCTTTCCAACTGTCTCGCGGCAGTAGGCAGAATATCGGCAACATGTTCGGGTAGCTGCCAGGGCTGCATAACCGTCTCCTCCAAACCTGCACACACTAAAAAAGCTGCTTAAACTTAAAATTCAGACGGCCTTACAGCTCACGTCGGCACTTTACAAAAATATGCGTTGCCAAACGTACCGCACCGAATCCTGATTTTAAATTCAAACAGCCCCTGTGGCGGCCAAACCGCCGAGTTATTAAAATCAGACTTTAACATAAAAATTACCTTTGTGCAGGCCGTTGCCGCAGAAAAGGCCGTCTGAAAATTTCAGACGGCCTCATCAACATCGCGGCATCGCATGAACAACATTATTCAGGGAGAAACAATACATTCATGCAACGCCGCTTAACAGAAAACGGAATCAAAACATACCTTCAGACCAACGCGTACTTTGCAAAATACCGGCATCGACGTCCTGAATATTGCGATGGCCTGTAAACGCCATAGATATGTCCATTTCCTTATACAGGATTTCCAGCGCGCGGGTAACGCCTTCTTCGCCGTATGCGCCCAAGCCGTAGAGGAACGCGCGGCCTATCATCGTACCTTTCGCGCCTAAAGCCCATGCTTTGAGGATGTCCTGACCGCTGCGGATTCCGCTGTCCATCCACACTTCGATGTCGCTGCCGACTGCGCTGACGATGTCGGGCAAGGCTTTGATGGAAGATACGGTATCGTCGAGCTGGCGGCCGCCGTGGTTGGAAACGACCAATGCGTCCGCGCCGCTTTTCGCTGCTTTTTCCGCATCTTCAGGTTCCATAATGCCTTTGATAATCAGCTTGCCGCCCCACAAATCTTTAATGCGTGCAATGTCGTCCCAGCTCAGGCGCGGGTCGAATTGTTCGGAAGTCCATGAAGACAGCGAGGACAAATCGCCGACGTTTTTGGCGTGTCCGACGATATTGCGGAACGTGCGGCGCTCCGTGTTCAACATTTTCATGCACCATTCGGGTTTGGTCGCCAGATTGATTAAATTGGCGATGGTCGGTTTCGGCGGTGCGGACAGACCGTTTTTGATATCTTTGTGGCGTTGCCCCAAAACCTGTAAGTCAGCGGTCAATACCAATGCCGAACATTTGGCATCTTTCGCGCGTTTAATCAGGTTTTCCATAAACTCGCGGTCGCGCATCACATAAAGCTGAAACCAAAACGGCGCGCTGGTGTTCTCGGCAACGTCTTCAATCGAGCAGATGGACATGGTGGAAAGCGTAAACGGAATGCCGAACTTCTCCGCCGCACGCGCCGCCAAAATTTCGCCGTCGGCGTGTGCCATGCCGGTAAATCCCGTCGGCGCAATCGCTACCGGCATTTTCACATCCTGACCGATCATTTTGGTCTCTAAACTACGACCTTCCATATTGACCAATACCTTTTGTCGGAAGCGTATGTCTTTGAAATCCGAAGTGTTTTCGCGGTAGGTGGTTTCCGTCCAAGAACCTGAATCGATGTAATCGTAAAACATGCGCGGCATCTTGCGCTTGGCGACAAGGCGCAGGTCTTCGATACAGGTCATTTTGCTCAAATCGCGTTTCATATTGATTTTACCTCTGGGGATATAGGGGTTTGTTGCATGATGTTATTCAAATTTAAAATAGCAGGCTGGAACACCGCTTTTCAGACGGCCTCTTACCCACCTGAAATACTCAGATTTCGATAATCTATATCAATCGCAAATATAATGCAAACGCTTTCAGCGGAAAGGTTTGCCGCCGTTTCCCGTTCCGACTCGTTACAATCCGATATAAACACAGGATTAATAAAAACTTTCACCCAAACCTGATTACAGCAGCCTACCTACGCAAAACCCCTCATGGTATCGGTCCGCCAAACGGACTACATACTTGACTGAATCACTCAGATATTAGACAATCAGCACATTACAAAAACAGCCTAACACATACCCGAACAGGCACAAATCATGCGACTGACCACCAAAGGCCGCTTCGCTGTAACCGCCATGATCGATTTGGCCATGAACGCGCAAACCGGCGCCGTCAAACTCAGTGCCATCAGCGAACGCCAAAGCATATCCCTATCCTATCTCGAACAGCTTTTCAGCAAGCTGCGCCGCGCGCAGTTGGTCGAAAGCCTGCGCGGCCCGGGCGGCGGCTACATCCTTGCCGCTCCCGCATCGGAAATCAACATCGCCCAAATCATCGCCGCCGCCGAAGACCGGCTGGACGCCACCCGCTGCGGCAGCAAAGCCAACTGCCACCACGGCGCGCCCTGCCTGACGCACGACCTTTGGGAAAATTTAAACAAAACCATCAATGACTACCTCAGCAGCGTTACGCTGCAAAGCATCATTGAACAAAAAAACTGTAACGACGGCAGCCAAGTCGTTACCTTTACACACATCCATTAAGTAAAAACCAAATAAAAACGAAAGAGCAAACCATGACCGTCAAAACCCCCGTTTATCTCGACTACGCCGCCACCACCCCCGTTGACAAACGCGTTGCCGAAAAAATGATTCCCTATCTGACCGAAACCTTCGGCAATCCCGCTTCCAACAGCCACGCATTCGGCTGGGAAGCAGAAGAGGCCGTCGAAAAAGCCCGTGCCGACATCGCCGCCCTGATTAACGCCGATTCTAAAGAAATCGTCTTCACCAGCGGCGCGACCGAGTCCGACAACCTCGCCATCAAAGGCGCGGCTCACTTTTATAAAACCAAAGGCAAACACCTCATTACCGTCAAAACCGAACACAAAGCCGTGCTCGACACCATGCGCGAACTCGAACGCCAAGGTTTTGAAGTGACCTACCTCGGCGTACAAGAAAACGGTTTAATCGATTTGGAAGAACTCAAAGCCGCCATCCGCGACGACACCATTTTAATTTCCGTGATGTGGGTGAACAACGAAATCGGCGTGGTGCAAGACATTCCCGCCATCGGCGAAATCTGCCGCGAACGCAAAATCATCTTCCACGTCGATGCCGCCCAAGCCTGCGGCAAAGTGCCTGTTGACGTTGAAGCCGCCAAAATCGACCTGCTGTCCATGTCCGGCCACAAAGTGTACGGCCCCAAAGGCATCGGCGCACTGTACGTCCGCCGCAAACCCCGCGTCCGCCTCGAAGCCCAAATGCACGGCGGCGGCCACGAACGCGGCTTCCGCAGTGGCACCCTGCCGACCCACCAAATCGTCGGCATGGGCGAAGCCTTCCGCATCGCCAAAGAAGAACTCGAGCAAGACATGGCGCACTACCGCAAACTGCGCGACATCTTCCTCAAAGGCATAGAAGGCATCGAAGAAGTCTATATCAACGGCGACCTCGAACACCGCGCCCCGAACAATCTGAACGTCAGCTTCAACTTCGTCGAAGGCGAAAGCCTGATTATGGCGGTAAAAGAACTCGCCGTATCCAGCGGCTCCGCCTGTACTTCTGCCAGCCTTGAGCCAAGCTACGTCCTGCGCGCGCTTGGCCGCAACGACGAACTGGCGCACTCATCCCTACGTATCACCTTCGGCCGTATGACCACCGAAGAAGAAGTGCAGTTTGCAGCAGAACTGATCAAATCCAAAATCGGCAAACTGCGCGAACTGTCGCCGCTGTGGGAAATGTTCAAAGACGGGATTGATTTGAACTCGATTGAATGGGCGGCGCATTAAGAGCTGTTTGAGATAGTGCGATGAAACGCAAATGTATGCATTTGCGTTTCAAGTTGTCTAGAAAATGGAGTATGGTAATAAATTTTTAGTTGTTCACTTTATTTAAGTTTGATAGAGGTAATATAGGAGTACACAAATGAAGAAAAAAGATTTTAGTTGGTGGGAAAAACATGTTGAATATAAATTTATTAGGGATAACAACATTCTTGCCACAATGCCGTTAGATGGTAATTTTCATGAACAAGCTGGAGATTCTGTATTTACGGATGAAAATAAGTTTTATTTGGTTGAATTTAAAGCTTATAATTCAAACAAATATATTTTACAGGAAATGAATAAATACCCTTTTTTGGAAAATGAAAAAGTGAAGTATGAAATTTCTACAAACAAAAAAGGAGAAGAAACAAAAAGAATTATTAAATGTCAGGATAAATCTGAGTTTGAGAAGATATATTTTCAAAAATTTCAAGAGCAAAAGAATAACTGTTGCCATTTTATTGTTTATGGGGATGTTTTTGAGAACAAAGAGGAAAAGCCATATTGGGGAATAGAGAAAAAAGAATATCTATCATTTCTTTTTCCTGAAAAGTCACAAAATAATGGACCTACAAATTTGTGCGGCGTTGAGTATAGCCAGTTTATCAAATATTTAGCCTTTATTATTTCACAAAAGTCTGGTACGAAAATTAGTGTGGACGAATCCTCTGGTAGTTTTGCCAATGTACTCGTAATTACTCAGGATAATCAAGCCATTTTATTTTCTGATGTAATTAATGTTCCCAAAGTCCAACAAGATTTAAAGAATAATGGTATTGAAATTCATAACGATCATTCTGAGGAAAATACAGCAGAACTGGAAATGACAAATGAGCCAGTTGATGATAGTGATGCGACCTCCTCTACCCCCTCAACAAAGCTCAAATTTAATAAAAAAGGCTAGTTGTGCAAGCTAGGTTGAGTTAAAAACCCAACAAAGCCATAAACTCGATCAAAACGTTGGGTTTGGCAACCCACCCCACCCAATCTACACATTAAAAACAAAAAAGGTCGTCTGAAAATCCTTAAAGACCTTTTCAGACGACCTAAAAGCCACCACATTAAAATCAAGGATACAAAACCATGAACGAACAAGATTTAGATTTGGACAATCTCGACAACCTGCTTGAAGATTTTGACGGCGTTACTGTGGAAGGCGGCGTCGATTCGGAAAACGACGACGGCTGCGAAGGCGGCGCGTGCAAAATCTAAACTCCAGGCCGTCTGAAAACCAGTAAACAAACCACTTAAACCATCAAAAAACATTAAGGAAACCACATCATGGCATACAGCGATAAAGTAATCGATCACTACGAAAACCCGCGCAACGTCGGTACTTTCGACAAGGGCGACGATTCCGTCGGCACCGGCATGGTCGGCGCGCCGGCCTGCGGCGATGTTATGCGTCTGCAAATCAAAGTGAACGACGAGGGCATCATCGAAGATGCGAAATTTAAAACTTACGGCTGCGGCTCTGCCATTGCTTCTTCCAGCCTGATTACCGAGTGGGTCAAAGGCAAAAGTCTGGATGACGCGCTGGCAATCAAAAACAGCGAAATCGCCGAAGAACTGGAACTGCCGCCGGTGAAAATCCACTGCTCCATTTTGGCGGAAGACGCGGTAAAGGCGGCCGTTGCCGACTACCGCAAGAAAAAAGAAGCCCAATAAACTTTTTCAGACGGCCTCCGATACCTCGTGCCTCCTCAGGCCGTCTGAAACCCCTACCATAAGAGACGATTCATGGCATTTACCGAAGCGCAAACCCAATCCCTGCTCGCCGTCAAAGGCATAGGCAAAACCGTATTGCAGCGTTTGCAGCAGATGGGTTTGGACGATGTGGCGGAACTTGCCGCCGCAGATGCCGGCGAAATTCTGCAACAGGGCGCGGCGATGACCGGTTCGAGCTGCTGGAAAAACAGCCCACAGGCCAAAGCCGCGATAGAGGCTGCCGTCGCATGGGCGAAAGCGCAGCAAAACAGCAACCCGTAAGGACAATATTATGATTACCATCACCGAAAATGCCGCCAAATATATCAACAACTACCTGACCAAACGCGGCAAAGGCTTGGGCGTGCGCTTGGGCGTGAAAACCAGCGGCTGTTCGGGCATGGCCTACAACCTCGAATTTGTCGATGAGGCCAGCGCCGAAGATTTGGTATTCGAAGAACACGGCGCCCGCATCTATATCGACCCGAAAAGTCTGGTTTATCTGGACGGCACCCAAGTCGATTACACCAAAGAAGGCTTGCAGGAAGGTTTTAAATTCGAAAACCCCAATGTAAAAGACTCCTGCGGCTGCGGCGAAAGTTTCCACGTTTGACCGGATACGGCGTACAAGGCAAACACGGCTTGCACCCTTAATCTTAGGCCGTCTGAAACCGCACTGCCGTTTTCAGACGGCCTCTTACCGAAAGCGACACCATGAGCCAGTATTTCACCCTGTTCCAACTCGAACCGCAATTTGACATCGATACCGACAGCCTCGAACAAAACTACCGCACGCTGGCTGCGCGCTTCCATCCCGACCGTTTCGCCTCCACTTCCGCGTTCGAACAGAAACAGGCCGTGATGATGTCGTCCACCATTAACGAAGCCTACCGCACGCTGAAAAATCCCACCGACCGCGCCGCCTACCTGCTCCGGCAGCAGGGCATCGACGCCGACGCACCCGAACACACTTCGTTCGCTCCCGAATTTCTCATGCAACAAATGGAGTGGCGCGAAACGCTGGCCGAAGCGCGCGGCGGACAAGACCAGACCGCCCTGACCGCCTTGGATAAGGAAATCTCCGGCGCGCAGCAGGAATTGTGGCAGGATTTGCGCGAAGCGTTCCGCCGGCAGCAATATGAAGATGCGGCGCAACTCGTCCGGCAGGGGCGTTTTTTGGACAAACTGAAAAAAGAAATTTCCAACCTGCTGCAATAAAAAATACGATAGAATAAGTAAATAATATTGCCCCGTTTTTCGGAACAACCGCTGGACGGCAGATAAGGCCGTCTGAAAAAAAGTTTCCCGAAAAATTCCTTTTCATGTTAAAAATCATACACGATAAGAACGTCTCTTTACTGTCATGAAACCGATTAAACACCTTATCATTACCAGCATACTCGCCGCGTCGCTGGCAGGCTGCACGACCTACCAGCACGACCAAAGCCGCCGCAGCAAAATCGCGCAGTTCATCATCAACCATCCCGTTGCCGCCCGCACCATAGGCGTGGAAGACTACAAATCGGTCAACATCAGCAGCAATGCCGCCCGTCTTGCCAAACGTACCGGATTGGACAATAAAGCCAACGGCGAAGGCAGGGGCACGCAGGTTAATGCCGTGCGGCACACCCTGTGGCAGGCCGCCATTTCCTCCCAATTCGACAGCATCATTGCCGAACGCGCCGGCGATGCGTATCTGAGCGACACCGAAGTGCGCGAAGGCAAAACCGATTACTTCAGCCGCCTTGCCGCAGATCAGGCGGTCGACATCCGCAACAACCGCATCGGCCGCAGCATCGGCAGCGGCAAACCGCAGGCAGACATGAAAACGTTGGCGCAGGCGGTTCTGTTCTATTACAAACAGGTCGGCCTGTGGACCGCCGCGCAAGTCAAAGGCGGCAGCGGCCGCAAAGTATGGCGCATCAGCCAGAACAAACTGAGCGACGCCGAATACCGCCGCGCGCTAAACAATTTGGAAGTGCTCAATTCAGACGGCATGACCCCTTTCGAAGAGCGTTTGTATAATCCGAGTAAGCTGCGCGAAATAAAGAAATCCGTCGAAGCCATCGGTAACGTTCAAGACTGACATTCGTTTTAAACTTCAGCAAACGGCCGAAACAGCGTAAACTGACGGCCGTCAGACAACAAACCGCCGCATTTGGATTCAGGCCGTCTGAAATCCGATGCGGCTTCTCTTTTTTAGAAAGGCCGATTATGAATTTCCCGCCGCGCCATGTTTCCGCCACCCGTATGCGCCGTATGCGCAAAGACGACTTTTCCCGCCGCCTGATGCGCGAACACACCCTGACCGCAGACGATTTGATTTACCCCGTCTTCGTACTCGAAGGCAACAATCAGGAAGAAGCCGTCCCCTCCATGCCCGGCGTGAAACGGCAAAGCCTGGACAAATTATTGTTCACCGCCGAAGAAGCCCTCAAGCTCGGCATCCCCATGCTGGCACTCTTCCCCGTTGTTACCCAGAATAAAACCGAATTAGCGGAAGAAGCCTACAACCCCGAAGGACTTGTTCCTACCGTCGTACGCACCCTGCGCGAGAAATTCCCCGAACTGGGCATCATGACCGACGTCGCCCTCGACCCCTACACCATCCACGGGCAAGACGGGCTGACCGATGCGAACGGCTACGTCCTCAACGACGAAACCATCGAAGTTTTGGTAAAACAAGCCTTGTGCCACGCCGACGCAGGCGCGCAGGTCGTCGCCCCGTCCGACATGATGGACGGCCGCATCCTCGCCATCCGCGAAGCCCTCGAAGACGCGGGACACATCCACACCCGCATCATGGCATACTCAGCCAAATATGCTTCCGCATTTTACGGTCCGTTCCGCGATGCGGTCGGCAGTTCCGGCAATCTGGGCAAAGCCGACAAAAAAACCTACCAAATGGATCCCGCCAACACCGACGAAGCCCTGCACGAAGTCGCCCTCGACATTCAGGAAGGTGCGGATATGGTGATGGTCAAACCCGGCCTGCCTTATCTTGACGTTGTCCGCCGCGTCAAAGACGAGTTCGGCGTACCGACCTACGCCTACCAAGTTTCCGGCGAATACGCCATGCTTCAAGCCGCCATTCAAAACGGCTGGCTGGACGGCGAAAAAGTCATACTTGAAAGCCTGCTTGCCTTCAAACGCGCCAGCGCCGACGGCATCCTGACTTATTACGCCGTCGAAGCGGCCAAACAACTGCGCAAATAATCTCAATGATATGAATGAGGCCGTCTGAAAACCATTTCGGTTTTTCAGACGGCCTTTTTATTTGCAGCGTGTTCCCATAATGCTCCGAATTATCTCTGCCCCTGCCGTATTTCTCATTTTTTATCAAACACAAAGCCGCCGCATCGCGTTAAATTGTTTACAATGTGTTTACACTACTTTCAATTACAAATATACTCTCCACAGATTATTGCTATTAAAGCAGGCAATAGCCCGCTACAAATACGGTTTCAAAACCGTTCGAACCACCGCCCCAAAGGAGCGCATTATGGATTTGCACTCAAAAGACAAAACCCAGCATCCTGAGAATGTCGAGCTGCTCAGTGCACAGCCGCCGATTACCGACTTTAAAGGCCTGCTGACGACGATTATTTCCGCCGTCATCTGTTTCGGCATCTATCACATCCTGCCGTACAGTACCGATGCCAACAAAGGCATTGCGCTGTTGATTTTCGTTGCCGCGCTTTGGTTTACCGAAGCCGTCCACATCACGGTAACCGCATTGATGGTACCGATTCTCGCCGTCGTACTCGGTTTCCCCGATACGGACATCAAAAAAGCGATGGCGGGCTTTGCCGACCCGACGATTTACATCTTCTTCGGCGGCTTTGCGCTCGCCACCGCCCTGCACATGCAGCGTCTCGACCGCAAAATCGCCGTCAGCCTGCTGCGTGTTTCCCGAGGCAATATGAAAGTGGCGGTTTTGATGCTGTTTGCCGTAACCGCCTTCCTGTCCATGTGGATCAGCAACACCGCCACCGCCGCCATGATGCTGCCCTTGGCTATGGGCATGATGGATCATCTGGACAAAGAGAAAGACCGCAAAACCTTTGTGTTCGTGTTGCTCGGCATCGCCTATTGCGCCAGTATCGGCGGCTTGGGTACCGTGGTCGGTTCGCCGCCGAACATGATTGCCGCCAAAGCGCTGAATCTGGATTTCGTCGGCTGGATGAAGCTCGGTCTGCCGATGATGCTGTTGATTCTGCCGCTGATGCTGTTCTCCATGTACGTCATCCTCAAGCCCAATCTGAACGAGCGCGTCGAAGTCAAAGCCGAGTCTATCCCTTGGACGCTGCACCGCGTGATCGCGCTGTTGATTTTCATCGCTGCCGCCGTGGCATGGGTGTTCAGCGCTAAAATCAAAGAAGCGTTCGGCATTTCCAACCCCGACACCGTTATCGCCCTGATTGCCGCCGTCGCCGTCGTCGTATTCGGCGTGGCGCAATGGAAAGAAGTCGCCCGCAATACCGACTGGGGGGTGTTGATGCTCTTCGGCGGTGGTATCAGCTTGAGCGCGCTACTGCAATCCTCCGGCGCGTCTGAAGCATTGGGTCAGCAGGTGGCCACCACTTTCACTGCTGCGCATCCGCTGCTGGTGATTTTCGTGGTCGCCGCCTTCATCATCTTCCTGACCGAGTTCACCAGCAACACCGCCTCCGCCGCGCTGCTCGTACCCATTTTCGCCAGCATCGCCGCGCAAATGGGTCTGCCCGAACAAGTTTTGGTATTCGTTATCGGCATCGGCGCATCTTGCGCGTTCATGCTGCCGGTTGCCACGCCGCCCAACGCGATTGTGTTCGGTACGGGCCTAATCAAACAGCGTGAAATGATGAACGTCGGCCTGCTGCTGAACGTCCTCTGTATTGTCCTCGTCGCCATGTGGGCTTACCTCATCCTGATGTAACGCATTATTTGCATTAGTCAGGCCGTCTGAAAGAATATTTTTCAGACGGCCTTGAAGTTTGTCCGCCGGACACCATTTCCAAAACGATTTACAACGAAAGGAAACTCATGATTATCCTGCACACCAACAAAGGCGACATCAAAATCGAACTCGATTTCGACAAAGCCCCCGTTACCGCCAAAAACTTCGAGCAATACGTCAAAGACGGCTTCTACGACGGCGTAATCTTCCACCGCGTCATCAAAGGCTTCATGATTCAGGGCGGCGGCATGGACGAGAACATGAACGAAAAAGAAACACGCGAGCCGATTCAAAACGAAGCGTCCAACGGCCTGCCCAACGAGAAATACACCGTCGCCATGGCGCGTACCTCCGACCCGCATTCCGCCAGCGCGCAATTCTTCATCAACACCGCCGACAACGCCTTCCTGAACTTCCGTTCTAAAGAGCTGTACGGCAAAACCGTCGTCCAAGACTGGGGCTACGCCGTATTCGGCAAAGTGGTCGAAGGTTTTGACGTGGTCGATGCCATCGAAGGCGTCGCCACCAAACGCCACGGCTACCACGACGACGTACCGACCGAACCTGTCGTCATCACTAAAGCCGAAGCGGTCTGACCGGCCGTCTGAAAAAGCAGCTCTTTGCAGGGCTGCTTTTTTAATGCCGGAAGCGGCGCAGCCTTCAAAACCATTCGAGGCCGTCTGAAACCGCCCATATCTCCCGCCGTTTCAGACGGCCTGCCGCCGCAACGGTTTCCCGTTTGCCGCCCGCCCATTTGTTTTCCGGCGCGATGCGGTATAATCTGCATTCCCCCGCCATGCGGACCAACGGTATCATTATGGAAAATATGGAAAACCCCAAAAATCCCACACCGCCGCGCCATTCCCTGCGGCAGAACAGCATTTACCTGCTGCCCAACTCGTTTACGGTTGCGGCACTGTTTTCCGCCTTCTTCGCCATCACCCAATCCATGCACGGCCGCTACGAAACCGCCGCCATCGCAGTATTCATCTCCATGCTGCTCGACGGCATGGACGGCCGCGTCGCACGCTGGACTAACAGCCAAAGCGCGTTCGGCGAGCAGCTCGACAGCCTCGCCGACATGGTCAGCTTCGGCGTCGCCCCCGCCCTGATTGCCTACAAATGGCAGCTCTGGCAGTTCGGCAGAATCGGCTACTCGATAGCCTTTATCTACTGCGCCTGCGCCGCGCTGCGCCTCGCCCTGTTCAACACCTTAATCGGCAAAGTCGACAAACGCTGGTTCATAGGCGTGCCCAGCCCGACCGCCGCTGCCCTGATCGTTGGCCTGATTTGGGTCAACCACAGCGTGGAACGCTTCCCCGCGGTGCAATGGTGGGCCTTGGGCATCACCCTGTTTGCCGGCATCTCCATGATTGTGCAGATTCCGTTTTGGAGCTTCAAAGAAATCAATATCCGCCGCAAAGTGCCGTTTATGGGCATGGTGCTGGCCGTACTGATTCTGCTGCTGATTACTTGGGAACCGTCGCTGGTCCTGTTTCTGTTTTTCTTCGGATACAGCCTGTCGGGTTATGTGATGGCCGTGTGCCGCTGGTTTAAGAAGCGTAAGGCCGTCTGAAAAATGTGGCCGCTTGAAATCATTGCTGCCATGCTTGCCGTCGGCAGTCTGGCCGGATTCATTGCCGGACTGCTCGGCGTCGGCGGCGGGACGATCATCGTCCCCGTCGTTTTGTGGGCGTTGCAACTGCAAGGTATCGGCAACCATCCCTACGCCCAGCACTTGGCCGTCGGCACGTCTTTTGCCGTTATGCTGTTCACCACCCTTTCAAGCGTCGCCGCGCAACACAAAAAACAATCCATCGACTGGCAAACCGTCATGCGCATGACCCCGGGCATGATGGCGGGCGTACTCATCGGCGCCGCCTCGGCAAAATACATGCCTACCGCCGGTTTGCAGGTTTTCTTCATCGCCTTCATCAGCATCATCGCCGTCAGAACCCTTGTCGGCATCAAACCCAAACCCTCGCGCACCCTGCCCCGATTTGCCGGCTTAAACGCCACGGGCGTACTGTTCGGCGCGGTTTCCAGCTGGGTCGGCATCGGCGGCGGTTCGCTCTCCGTGCCTTTCCTTATCTACTGCAACATGTCGCCGCACAAAGCCGTCGGCACATCTTCCGGCCTGGCATGGCCGATTGCGCTGGCCGGTACCGTCGGTTATCTGGCCGCAGGCCGGCACATTTCCGGCCTGCCCGACGGCGCGGTCGGTTTCCTCTACCTGCCCGCCGTTGCCATCCTGAGTATCGCCACCATAGTGTTTGCCCCGCTGGGTGTCAAAACCGCCCACAAACTCCCGCCCGAAACACTGAAAACAGCTTTCGGCCTACTGCTTCTGGCCATTGCCGCAAGAATGCTTTGGAAAATGGTTTAGCCGCTTCCATATGAAACGCAGGCCGTCTGAAAAATTCAGACGGCCTGCGCACATAACGGCGGCGTTCCATTCAAAACGCAACATAAAAAGACACCAACCGCCAGAGCGCCCACGCCGCGACCAGCAACCCGGCGGCCAGACGCACGGTTTTCCGTTGCAGAAAATTTTTCAACTGCGCGGCAAACAACCCCATTGCCAACAGGTTCGGCAACGTACCCAACGCGAAGGCCAGCATATACAGCCCGCCTTCCAACGCGTTGCCGCTGCCCAAGGCATAAAGCGAGGCGCTGTACACTAGGCCGCAGGGCAGCCAGCCCCACAGCATGCCAACACCGAAGCAGGCGGGAACGGACTGAATCGGCAGCAGCCTGTTCAAAAGCGGATTAAGGCGTTTCCAAACCGGACGGCCGATGCTTTCGATTCTGGTGGCCAGGCTGGAAATTCCGGCCAGATACAGCCCTAAAAACAGCAGCAGCAGATTGGCGGAGAGGTACAGGCCGTTTTGCAGCCAGCGCGTTTGGTCGAGTGAAATGCCGACTTGTCCGATGGCACCGACCAGCAGCCCGATAAAAACATAACTGCTTATCCGCCCCAGATTCAGCAGCACAATCAGGCCGGCACGGTTCAGCCCGGGCGGGAGCTGCAAGGCAAACGCGCTGCTCAGTCCGCCGCACATGCCGACGCAGTGGCCGCCGCCGAAAAAGCCGAGCAGGAATAATGTAAGCAGAGTAATGTCGCCGTTCATACCGTGTCATTCAGAAACCAAACCAGCCCGATATTGTAGCAATATTGCGGTACGCCCGCATTTACCCCCGTTGCAGAAAAGGACGGGGCAGGTATCTCCAGCTGTATGGTTTTGAGGCCGTCTGAAACGATTTTTCAGACGGCCTCGAAAGGTTATTTGCTGTGTTTGCGGAAATATTCCCATTCCTCCGCCACCGTACCGTCGGGCAGGTGGCAGAGCGCATATTCGTTGCCCTGCGCATCCTTTTTCGGCTCCAGCCTGCCGCCCTGCCTCACGCAAAATTCGGACGCGGGATTGGCCATGCCGACGACCGGTTGTTCTTCCTGCGGATTCGGATTGTCGGCCGCACTGCACGCAGCCAAGGTTACGGCAGCGGCGGCACTCAGCATCAGAGCTTTTTTCATGACTTTCCTTTCTTTCAGACGGCCTTTCGGCAAGCAATCCGCCGATTCGGACCGCATCACGCGGTTCTCGGCACTTTGCTGAACAGACGGTAAAAATTCTCGGTGGTCGTTTCTGCGACCTGTTCCAAGGTCTCGCCCCTCAGTTTGGCGAGAAACTCGGCGGTATATCGCACATAAGACGGCTCGTTCGGTTTGCCGCGCTTGGGCACGGGCGCAAGGAACGGGGAATCGGTTTCCACCAGCATCCTGTCGGCGGGCACATATTTCGCCGCTTCCTGAATCAACGGCGCGTTTTTAAAGGTAACGATGCCCGAAAACGAAATATACAGTCCCAAATCCAGCGCGGCTTTGGCAAAAGCCACATCTTCGGAAAAACAATGGATGACGCCCGCCCGCGTATTGCATTCCTTCAGCAGCCGCAAGGTATCGGCGGCGGCATCGCGGGTATGCACCACCACCGGCAGGCCGGCTTCGTTGGCCGCTTGGATGTGGTCGGCAAAACGCCGGTGCTGCCAAGCCAAATCGCCTTTGCACCAATAATAGTCCAAACCGGTCTCGCCGATACCGACCACTTTCGGATGCCGCGCCTGCGCCACCATTTCGGCAACGCTGAATTCCGCCGCATCCCGACGGTCGGGATGCACGCCTATGGTGCAGAAGATATGGCCGTTGTTTTCCGCGATGGCGAACACTTCGGCAAAACTCTCCCGACTGACGCTGATGGCCAATGCCTGCCCGACCTGCTGCGCGCGCATATTGGCGAACACTTCGGGCAGGCGGTCGGCCAAGCCGTCGAAATTCAGGTGGCAGTGCGAATCAATCAGATACATATTTTACCGGCGGTTTAAAGGGTGAAAGTGGCTCTGTCGCTGCGCAACACGTTGCCCAGTTCGGCCTCGATAAGTTGCTTGGTCTGGATGCAGATTTCGTCCGTACCGAAGGCCAGCCCGACGCCTTTCGGACGGTGTGCCGAAGTGCGCGCGGGATTAATCCAAGCGACCTGCGTGCGCAGGAATTTTTTGGGATGGTCGATGATTTCCACGGCGAGCAGCACTTCGTCGCCCAGCGAGAAAATATCGTCGGTCGGCACAAACAGGCCGCCGTGTTCTAAAAAAGGCATGTAGCAGTTGTAAAGCATGGCTTTTTCTTTCAACTGCAAAGACATCATTTTTCCCGGTAAATCAGTAGCATTCATGGTGTAACCCTTTTATTCTGCCAAAATTCAAGATAATCCGTTAACAGGTATTCGAGCTGCATTCTAACACTTAAGGTATGGTATCCGTAAGGGCTGAGGGCGTTCAGACGGCCTGCCAAGGCAAACAAAGCCGCCGCTTCGGTCCTCGCCGCCGTATCCGCCAATTGCGCGGCGTATTCGGGGTAATACAGCGGCGGCATTTTTTGTTGCGCCAAGCCGACATCGAGCAGCCATTTCTGCATCCAGCCGATAAACACCGCCAGCGGCTGCTTTTGCCGGTCGAATGCCGCCGCGTAATCCAGAATCGCCAGCAGGCGCGGGGCGGCGAGCAGGCGGAGCAGTTCGACGCGCAGCTCGTCCGACTCGGGCGCATGTTCGAACAACGGGGCGCCGCTGTGGAAGGCCAGCAGCGCCTCTGCCTGAGCGACGCCGCGTTCCCGCAGGTAATGCAGTGCCTGACTGTGCGACGGCGGCGGCAATACCATCTGGCGGCAGCGGCTTTTGATGGTCGGCAGCAGCTTGTCGCGGGCGTGGGTTACCAGCAGGAACACAACGTGCTCGGGCGGCTCTTCCAGTACTTTGAGCAGGCTGTTGGCGGCTTGGAGGTTCATGCCCTCCGCCGGATGTACCAACACCACGCGCAACCCGCCGCGCACCGAGGTGAGGTGGATGCCGTCCACGATGCCGCGTACCGCGTCGATTTTGATTTGCAGCAGTTTGCGGCCGACTGCTTCGCCTTCGGGTATTTCGGGCGTGAGTTCGTAAAAATCGGGATGGCTTTTTTGGGCGAACAGATGGCAGGACGTGCATGTGCCGCAGGGTTCGTGGTTATCCTTCGGCGTCTCGCACAGCAACGCCTGCGCCGTAAAGCGCGCGAACTCGGTTTTACCGGTGTTTTCCCTGCCGGTAAACAGCCACGCGTTGGGCCGGTTTTGCCAGTGTTCGGCGATTTGCCGCCATTGCTGCTGGTGCCACGGATAAATCATGTCGGAAGAGGACGGAAACAGAGGAAGCTGCTATTATACATTGGATACGCGCAAAGAGGCCGTCTGAAAAACCGCGGCACGGCTACGGATTTTTCAGACGGCCTCGCGTTTGGTTCGGACGCTATTCGGAAATCCCAAGATAGCCTTTGACATCTTTCAAAAACTGTTTTTCCCGTTTCGCCAGATACACCATCAGCGGGATATTGCCCAACGCCACGGTTAGGTAAAGCAAAGCAATACTGTTAAACAACATCAGCAACACCGCGCTCAACACCGCCGCCGACACCATGAACACGCCGTTGACGATATTGTTGGCCGCCACCGCATGGGCGCGGAAGGTTTCGCTGCTGGCCGTCTGAAGCCATGTATAAAGCGGCACGGAGAAAAAGCCGCCGAAAAAACCGATCAGCGTCATCACCAGCATCACCGGATAAGCGTTGCCCTGCGACAGAAACCAGAACACACCGTTAAGCGAAGTGAACCGCTGGCCGTGCGTCAGCCACACCAGCAGCAAACCGCTGGCGGTCAGGCCGCACGTTCCGACCGTTACCAGCCCCAGATGCAGCCGCTCGTGGCTGAGTTTGGCGCACAATACCGACCCGGCCGCAATGCCGACGGAAAACAGCGCCAGCATCAGATTGAACACATTATCGTTGCCGCCGAGATGGATTTGGGTGAAAGTCGGAAGCTGGGTGGTATAGACCGAACCGACGAACCAAAACCACGAAATACCGATGATGGCGGTAAACACCTCGCGTTGCGAAGCGGTTTCACGCATCAGCCCCGCCGTGCTTCTGGCGATGTTCGGTTCAATCTTCGTCGCAGGGTCTTTTGCGGCCACGGAAGGCATAAACAGGCTGGCGGCCGTGCCCAGCATGGCGGTCAGCACCACTAGGAAACCGACGACATAAGGCGGCACGCCCGCCACCGACGTACCCAGAATCTGGCCGAACAAGATGGCGATAAATGTACCCGACTCAATCAGGCTGTTGCCCATAATCAGCTCTTTGTCGTTCAGATAATCGGGCAGCACGGCGTATTTCAGCGGGCCGAACAGCGTGGACTGCGTGCCCATGCAAAACAGGCAGAACAACAGCAGCGGCGCGGACTGAATCAAAAAACCATAAGCCGCTATACCCATCACTGCGATTTCGAGCACCTTCACCCAACGCGCCAGCACCGCCTTATCGAATTTGGTACTCAACTGGCCGGAAAAGGCGGAAAACAGAAAATACGGCAGGATGAAGAGCAAAGCGCCCAGATTCAGCATCTGGCTGGGCGGCAGGAAATCGTTTTTGCCCAAACCGTAGAAACTAATCATCACGAACAGCGCGGTTTTAAAAAGGTTGTCGTTGAACGCGCCCAGAAACTGTGTACCGAAAAGCGGCGCGAACCGGCGGCTTGTCGCAAAGTTCAGATTATCTTTTTTCTGGGTCATCGTTATCGTCTTTATCAATCAGTTTGTCGGTGGAATCATCGTCCATCAAAATACGGTGCGCCGGACCTTCGAGGTCGTCAAACTGGCCGTTTTTGCCCGACCACCAAAAAAAGTAGCCGATGACGAAAGCCAGGATGATGCTGATGGGCACCAGAATAAACATGCTTTCCATTCAAATCGTTCCCGTCAAATCATTCAGTACCAGCGAATGTCCCAGCAGGGTCAGGTATTCATTGCGTATCGAACCGATGTTCCGGCCGCCGCAAAACAGCTCGACGCGGTCTTTTTCAACGCGCCAGAGCAGCGGTTTTCCCTCCTGCTCCAAACTGCGCAGCATATCCGCCTGAGGCCCGCCGGACGGATTTTCGCTTTGCAGCTTGACCGCAAACCGCCCGCCCTTCGGCCCGGCTTCCGCCCCGTCGTCGGCCAGCATCACGAAAAAGCCCAAATGGCCGCCCTGCTGCGTGTGGATACTGAAATAATGCATGGTTTTAACGTCTCTATCACCCGCAGGCCGTCTGAAAACAGGTTTTCAGACGGCCTGCGGCAAAAGACCCTAATGTAACAGTTTGCCGCGCCGCTGCAAAGCCTCAGCCGTGCCAAACATATTAATAACAAAATATTAATATCAGCATAAAACCGCAAACTTTGATAAAATACGCCGCGTTAGACCCATTAACTTTTTCAGACGGCCTCCCCCACCCGACCCGACAGACCGTCCGAACATTCAGGAACTAAAAAATGACTCAAAAACTCATCTTGGTATTGAACTGCGGCAGCTCCTCGCTGAAAGGCGCCGCCATCGACAACGACAGCGGCGAAGTATTGTTAAGCTGCCTGGCCGAAAAGCTGAACCTGCCCGACGCCTTCGTTACCTTCAAAGCCAACGGCGAAAAACACAAAGTCGATTTGTCGGCCAAACCCAACCATACCGGCGCGGTGGAAGCATTGATGGAAGAACTCAAAGCCCACGGCCTCGACAGCAAAATCGGTGCCATCGGCCACCGCATCGTCAGCGGCGGCGAACTGTACAGCGAATCCATCCTAGTTGACGACGAAGTGATTGCCGGCATCGAAAAATGTATCCCGCTCGCCCCGTTGCACAACCCTGCCCACCTGCTCGGCCTGCGCGCCGCCCAGAGCATCTTCAAAGGACTGCCCAACGTCGTCGTATTCGACACCGCATTCCACCAGAGTATGCCCAAACACGCCTACACCTACGCCATCCCGCAGGAACTCTACCGTAAATACGGCCTGCGCCGCTACGGCGCGCACGGTACCAGCTACCGTTTCGTCGCCGATGAAACCGCCCGTTTCCTCGGTAAAAACAAAGAAGACCTGCGCATGGTTATCGCCCACTTGGGCAACGGCGCATCCATCTCCGCCGTCGCCGGCGGCAAATGCCAGGATACCAGTATGGGCCTGACCCCGCTGGAAGGCTTGGTAATGGGTACCCGCAGCGGCGACATCGACCCCGCCGTGTTCGGCTTTTTGGCAGAAAACGCCAACATGACCATCGCCCAGATTACCGACATGCTGAACAAGAAATCCGGCCTGCTGGGTTTATCCGGCCTGTCTAACGACTGCCGCACCATTGAAGAAGAAGCGGCCAAAGGCCACGAAGGCGCGATTCTGGCCATGGAAGTGTTCGTATACCGTCTGGCCAAATACGTCGGCAGCATGGCCGTAGCCGCCGGCGGTTTGGACGCGCTGGTCTTCACCGGCGGCATCGGTGAAAACTCCGAACTCATCCGCTCCAAAGTATTGGGCTACCTCGGCTTCCTCGGCCTGACCGAAGACCACGAAGCCAACCTGAAAGCCCGCTTCGGCAACGCAGGCGTGATTACCACCGCCGACAGTAAAGCCGTAGCCGTCGTCATCCCGACCAACGAAGAGCTGATGATTGCCCACGACACCGCCCGCCTGAGCGGCCTGTAAAAAATCCCGCTTGGCAAAGCCCTGTTCACCGACAGGGCTTTTTCTTCAAGAGGCCGTCTGAAAACCGTTTTCAGACGGCCTCCTTTGCATCCCGCTGCGCCGTGTCACCCCTATATAACCAAAACTGATAACCGCCGGCAAAAACATTATTTCCCACCGCCACCCGCACGGTATAAAGTGGTTGCCGTCTAGAAAAACGAAGGAGCATCCCGTGAACGCACGCATATTCTCACTGGCCGCAATCGGAACCGCGCTGGCACTGTCCGCCTGCTCGCCCAAGTCAGGACAAAATACCGCCGCAGAATCGTCCGCCCCCGCAGCCGACGGCGGCAAGGGCATCAAACTGCTGAACGTTTCCTACGACGTCGCCCGTGATTTTTACAAAGAATACAATCCCCTGTTCGCCAAAGAATACCAAGCCAAACACAACGGCGAAACCGTCGACATACAGCAGTCGCACGGCGGTTCGAGCAAACAGGCCCTGTCGGTCGCCAACGGCCTGGCCGCTGACGTCGTAACCATGAACCAGACTTCCGACATCGAACTCTTGGAACAAAAAGGGCTGATTAAACCCGACTGGGCCAAACGCCTGCCCGACAACGCCGTACCCTATACCAGCACCACCGTATTCCTCGTGCGCAAAGGCAATCCCAAACAAATTAAAGACTGGCCCGATTTGACCAAAAACGGCGTGCAAATCGTCATCGCCAACCCGAAAACCACCGGCAACGGCCGCTATGCCTTCCTCGGCGCATACGGCTACGGACTGAAAGCAAACAACGGTGATGAAAACAAGGCTAAAGAATTTGCCGCCGCCCTTCTGAAAAACGCCCCCGTCTTTGAAAACGGAGGCCGCGCGGCCACCACCACCTTCAGCCAGCGCAACATCGGCGACGTGTTGATTACCTTTGAGAACGAAGCCAACCACGTCAGCAAAAAGCTCGCACCGGACCAATTTGAAATCGTCTATCCGAGCTACACCATCCTTTCCGAAAGCCCCGTTGCCGCCGTAGACAGCGTCGTCGAGAAAAAAGGCACGCGCGCCGCCGCCGAAGAATACCTGCAATACCTGTGGAGCAAACCCGCTCAGGAACTTGCCGCCAAACTCTACCTGCGCCCGCGCGACGCCAAAGTATTGGCCGCACACAAAGCCGACTTCCCCGAAATCGAAACCTTCAGCCCGAACGAAAAATTCGGCCCGTGGGAAGGCATCATGAAAAAATACTTCTCCGACGGCGGCCTGGTCGACCAACTCTCGCCGAAAAAATAACGGCCGGCTTCAGCAAAAGGCCGTCTGAAAAGATAAAATACCGCTCTATCCTTTCAGACGGCCTCAACCATGCCCAAAACCCGAACAACCGCCCTGCTGCTCTGCGTCCTGCTCACTGCCTGCGCCTCCCCGGTCCGGCACATTCCCCCGCCCCAAACCGCCGGAACCGAACAAAACACTTCCAGCAACCTGATTATCTTCTACGACGGCCAAACCGGCTCCGCCCCTTTGATGCAGGCCGTCAAAGACTACGGCGCAACCCTGATTTACACATACAGAACCCTCCGCGGCATTGTCATCCGGCCGCCGCAAAACGTACCGCTGCAAGATGCTGCGGCGCATTTTGAGCAGGTAAAAGGCGTATTAGCGGTCAATCAAGACCAAATAACACCGCTTTATTAAACAATCCGTGCGGCACACAACTTGCCTGCAATCGCTCAAAGTTCAAGAGGCCGTCTGAAAAACAAGATTCTGCTTTTTCAGACGGCCTCTTGAGCTACTACCACTGATTAACCCACTCCGATACTGCACTTGCCGAACTTGGAGTCAGTTAATTCGCTATATTGCTATTTGGGAATAATCAGCATGGGGATGACCAGCGGCCATTTTTGGATTTTTTTAGGAATATTGTCCGTATATTGTTCGTCCTCACGATAGCGGACGCCGAATGCCGCTGCGCGGACACGGATGGCGGACAAATCTGAAACGGCATCCAACTCGGGAAAGGCGGCATTTTTGGCGGTTCTCGCCACGGCAATGCCGTCGGTGCAGAATTCGTATTGCTTGTTTTGCCATCCGCCTCGCCGTATCGTCAGCGCATCGCCGACTTTCAGTTTTTTTGCGGCTTCCAACCTTGAAATAAGGTCGGAGGCATTCCGTGTTTCGCGTGCGATAAAGCCGATGTCCAGCTCGGCGGGCCGGTTTTCTTTTTTATCGCTGTAAAGAGACAGCGTCCGGTATTCCGTGTCCAATTCGGGCAAAACCGTATAGCTGCGTTCCACGCATTCTGTTTCTTCGGGCAGCCTGCCTATCCACAAATGCTGCGGCGTATTTTGAATCAGAGTCAGGGTTTCAATCGCGCGGGTCATGGCAACGTAGTACAGCCGCTGTTCGGACTCGTCCGCGCTGTTCCAGCCTCCGTCCAAGACGAAGACATGCTTGAATTCCAAGCCTTTCACGGAATGTGCAGTCCCCAGAAAGATGCCGTCCGAGCGGCTTTCGCTTTCGTTGCCGACGTATTCGTACAGCCAGTTTTTCAGGAATGCGGCGGGATAGCCGGTATCGGCGGTATTTTCCCGTAGGAAATCCTGTGCCGTCTGTCTGAAATAGTCCTGCCACATACCTCCTGCGTCTTGCGAGCGTATCAGTTCTGCAAACTCGTTTCCGGTGAATGTTTTTTCTTTCTGCCCTTCCTGCTGTTTGTCTGGCACTAATTGTTCGACAAGGCGCACGAATTCGCGGGTATGGCGCAGGCGTATGCCGTGTTTGCGGTCTTTGGCGAGGAAATAGGGAATGTTGTTCTGTTCGCACCATGCCTGCATGGGTTTGAGTTCGCCGTTGTTTCTCGACAATACGGCGATGCTGCGGTACTCGATGTCGGCAAGGGCTTGCAGGCGGCGGATTTCGGCAGCGACTGCCTGCGCTTGGATATTGTTTTTCTGTTGACGGCTGCCTTGAGAGGGCAGTTTGACGACACGCACACGCCCTTGCCGCTCCCCGTCGCGCTCCGACCAAATACCGCCGTTGGGCCGATGCTGCCTTTCGGGGTTGATGACTATCGGGTGCAGGGTTTTCAGACGGCCTCCCATATCCTGAATCAGCCGGTTGGCGGCGCTAATGATGTTTTGCGTGCTGCGGTAGTTGAAGGTCAGGAAATCGGGCTGTTTTACCCCGTAATCCTGCAGGAAGCGGTGGATATATTCGTTGCTCGTGCCGTTGAAGGCATAGATGTTTTGGTCGTCGTCGCCGACTGCGATAATGGTCAGTTTTTCGTCTTCGTCCTCACGTTTCCGTCCTGCAAGTGCGGAAACCAGTTCGTAATGCTCTTCGGTGATGTCTTGGTATTCGTCCACCAGAATATAGCGGAAGCCCGCCATGATGCGGTCGCGGGCGTCGTCGCTGTCCGCATCGGCGGAGAGTCCGCCCGACAGCATGGCGGCGGCTTCCCTGCACCACTTTTTGAACTGTCCTTCCTCATACTCTTTTTTGCCGTCAAACCGCACGCCCAAAAGCCTCATCGCCATTCCGTCGTAAGTCAGGACGGTAACGGCGGCGGCAAGGCTGCCGACCAGTTCGAACAGACGCCGTTTGATTTCCTGCGCGGCAAGGCGGTTGAAAGTCAGGATGATGACGGAGGCGGGGTTGACATGTTCTGCCTTCAGCAGATAGGCGGTACGGTGTACGATGACGCGCGTTTTGCCCGAGCCCGGACCTGCCAGCACCAGGCGGTTTTCCTGTTTTCCGGTAACGACGGCTTTTTGGATGGCGTTCAAGCCGTCGGTTATCGTGTGCAGGGTCTGCGGCGAAATGGATTCTTCCAATTCTTTCAGACGGCCTTTGAACCATTTGTTTTTAAAATCTTTCTCGCTGGTTTTGAAATAGTCGCTGACCAGCTCCCAGCCGTTTTGCAGGTTTTTCAGGGCGCAAAGGGCGTATTCCTGCATGACGTGTATCTGGAAGCGTTTTTCTCCGTAAAAGATTTCCAGCGGGCGGTAGTCGGCTTTCAGATATTGGCGTTTCTGCTCCAGCGCGTTATGGTCGAGACGTATGGTCATGGCGTGGCGCAGGATGGTCATGCCGTGGTTGAGCTTGATGACGCCGAGTTTGTGCATGAACAGCAAAGCCTGTTTGAGCAGGATTTCACGGCGGTTTTCGGGGATTTGTGCGGCAAGTGCCAAATCGTCGCCGATGTGCTGTTCCAGTTCTCCGAAACTGGTTTCCACCACGGCGTCTTTGCTGCGGATGCCGCCCGTTTTACTGATGAGCAAAGGTAGGAGGCTCATGCATATGTGGCGGCGCAGTGCGGCGTTTTCGCGAAGTTGCGCCCATGTGCTTTGTTTGTCTTTGAAGCGCAGCAGCAACATATCGTTGCCTTTGTCGATGATGTCAAAGCTGCCGCTGCTGCGGGTTTCCGCCGCCGCTTTATCGTAAGCAAGCGACTGCATCAGCAGCTTGATGTCGGCAGGGACGGTTTCGCAGCCCATATCGTGCATTTCCCGGCATACCGCCGTCAGCGACAGATTTTGCCAGACGCCGCGGTCGGCATCCGGGATTTTTTCGTTCAAGATCTGCCACAGTTTTTCCTCATGCCCGATGATAAGCTCAAGCCGCTTTTCGGACGGTTTGGAATGGTCGGTACGCAGGTTGACGGTCATTTTTGTATCGTTGACCAATACGCCCAATTCCTCCAACTTCTTCAGGTGTCCGCGCAATTCGGCAAAGCTGCACGCGGTAGCCTGGGCCAGTACGTCGGTACTCAATGGGGCGTCGTCGTCGGCGTTGAAAACGATTTCGGCAATGGTCCGGTACAAGTCGGTTTTGCGCTGTCCCAAATTTGCTTTGGCAATGATGCCCCATGCCTGATCCAGATTCAGACGGCCCGAACGCGAGGGAAAGATACGGGTTTGGTTTTCGCTGCGTTCCAGCAAATCCGCCCGCTCCAGCCATGCCAAGGCTGCTTTGACTTTGGTGTCCGCCTGCCTGTCGTCGCTGTCGAAGCTCATGTATCCTTCGGTATCCCGCAGGATTTCCCCACCCGTTACGACAATGGCGTCATCTTCCGCTTTACCCGATACCGTCCGGTTCAAGAGTTTGAGTTTGCGCCACACGGATTGCAGATCGCGCTGCTCGAGCTGAGAGAAGCGGCTGAGGCGGAACTGGGTATCCACGTCCGAACGGTCGAACAGCAGCACGCATTTTGCCTCCTTTTGGTCGCGTCCCGCCCGTCCCGCTTCCTGAAGATAGTTTTCCAGCGAACCGGTAATCTCGGCATGAACCACCAGCCGCACGTTGGGCTTGTCCACGCCCATGCCGAACGCGTTGGTCGCAACGATGACCCTTAATCTGTCGTGAATGAAATCGTCTTGGATTTCGGCTTTGGCATTTGCCTGAAGTCCCGCATGGAAATATTCGCAATCCCAGCCCTGACGCTTTAAAAATTCCGCATATTTCTCGGCACTTTTCTGCCGTGCAACGAACACGACCGCGCCGCCGTCCTGATGGTCGAGTTCGCGGTGCAGCAGTTCGTCGATGTAGCGGTTTTTAAGGTCGTCTGAAACCTCCAAAACCTCGTAAAACAGATTGCTGCGCTCGTTGCCGCCGATAAACTGTTTGAACTCGATACCCAGTTCTTCGCGGAAATGTTCCGTAATTTCCTGAAGGACGTCCGGTTTCGCCGTTGCCGTAAAGCAGCTTACGGGGGCGGCTGCCGCTCCGTTGCGGTTGCGCTTGGCAATGAATTTGGCGGCATACAGATAATCGGGGCGGAAATCGTGCCCCCATTTGGACAGGCAGTGTGCCTCGTCGAATACCCAGCCGTTGATTTGGCGGTGTTCGATGGCTTTGATAAAGCTCGTATTGCGGAACTGTTCGGGTGCGACAAACAAAATGCCGACATCGCCCAAAGCGACCCTGTCCAATACGTCCGCGCGCTCCGTTACCGACAGCATGCCGTTGAGCGTATCCACATCCGTCCGCCCTTTCGCCTTCAAATTGTCCACTTGGTCTTTCATCAGCGACTGCAACGGGGAAACGACGACGGTCAGCCCGCCGTTGCGGTAATAGCGGTTGAGCGCGGGAAGCTGGAAGCACAATGACTTCCCGCCTCCCGTCGGCAAAACCGCCAGCACATGTTCGCCGTTCATGCCCGCCTTGACAATCGCCTGCTGTCCGCCTGTTACGCCATCCACTTCCCTGAACGAGGCAAAGCCGAAATAACGCTTCAGTTGCGAAACAGGGTTGAGCGTGTCGCAGCAATAGCGGCATCCGGCATCGCCGCAGTCGTGGTCGCGCAATTCGGCAATCAGACGCGCGGTATCGGGAAACTGGTGGCGCACCCACGGCGCAAGTACCGAATTGCCTCCCGAAACGGACAGCCACGAGAGCGCATAGGCAAGCGGGATATAGAGTTCGGGCCGGTGTATGTCCTCGCGCATCAGTCGGGTAAAACGGGTTTTGCAAACTTTCAGACGGCCTGTTTCGACTTCGTCCTGCACCATGTTCCAAATATGCGGAATCAGCGCATAGGCGTTGTGCTGTGTCTGCGTGCCGGGAATGACGATGCCGTCTGCAACCCGATACGGCAATGCGCCGAACAGCCCGCTGTAAACACCGTAGGTTTCGGGATGGCGGGTTTTCAGATTGCCGAACGCAGCACACTGGTCCTGAAAAAGCTGCCAGCAGGCGCGGCAGTCGGCTTCGGGAGAATTGAGCGAAGATGAAATGATTTTGTGGTTTTTAATCAGGCGGTGATAAGGATTTTGCGGAAAGGCGAGCGGCGACAGCCTCAGGGTATCCAAAACGGGCAGGGACAGCCACGGCAAATCGGGGGCGGCTTCCTTCAGATAGCGCAAATCGTGCGCTAGAATATTATGCCCCATCAGCCAGTGCGCACCGTTCGCAAGGTATTCCATTTCAAGCAGGGCTTCCCTGAAGCCTTTTACATTGCGGACGGCGCGCTCGTACCCCAGTTCCAAGTCAGGACGGTATGCGCCAAGTTTGAACACGGCATCCGTCTTGGGATTAACCTCCAAATCGATAATCAAAACGGCGGGGGCAGGAGATGTCATAGGGTGTCTTCAACCAATGAAAGCGTGAAGCCGAAAATATAACATAGAGTTAAGTATGGTTAAAATATAAAGGCCGTCTGAAAACCTGATTTAAGGTTTTTCAGACGGCCTTTTTACTTTTCGACGTCAAATCAAGCTATTTAAGCTCAAATCGTACCGCTGCCCTGCGCTTTCGGTTTGGCGGCACCGAATTCCAGTTTGCTCAAAGCGGAGAGGTAGGCTTTGGAAGTGGCGACCAAAACGTCGGTATCCGCGCCTTGTCCGTTGACGACGCGGTTGCCGCGCGCCAGCCGCACGCTGGTTTCGCCTTGGCTTTCCGTGCCCTGCGTTACCGCGTTGACGGAATAAATCTGCAAAGTCGCGCCGCTTTGCGCCACGCTCTCAATCGCTTTGAAAATCGCATCGACAGGGCCGGAGCCGGTGGCGGAAGCGCGTTTTTCTTCGCCTTTGATGCTGAACACGATGTCGGCGCGCGGCTCTTCGCCGGTTTCGGTGCTGATTTTTTGGGAGATGAATTTGTAGCTCTCGGCATTCATGCTGCCCATTTCGTCGGACACCAGCGCGTGCAGGTCTTCGTCGAAGATTTCGCGTTTTTTATCGGCGAGTTCTTTGAAGCGGGCAAACGCTGCGTTCAGTGCCTCTTCGCTTTCCAATTCGATACCCAAATCCGCCAGCTTGGTCTTGAAGGCGTTGCGGCCGGACAATTTGCCCAACGTCAGGCGGTTGGTTGACCAGCCGACCGATTCGGCAGTCATGATTTCATAGGTTTCGGGGTGTTTCAACACGCCGTCCTGATGAATGCCTGATTCATGTGCAAAGGCGTTTGCGCCGACCACCGCCTTGTTGGGCTGAATCGGATAGCCGGTAATGGTGGACACCAGTTTGGATACCGGCACGATTTGCGTGGTGTCGATGCCGGTTTCCAAGCCGAAAAGGTCGTGGCGCACTTTCAACGCCATCACGATTTCTTCAAGGCTGGCATTGCCTGCGCGTTCGCCTAAGCCGTTGATTGTGCATTCCACCTGGCGCACGCCTGCCTGAACAGCGGCCAGCGAGTTGGCAACCGCCATCCCCAAATCGTTGTGGCAGTGGGTCGACCAGACTACTTTGTCGCCGTTGGGTACGCTTTTGATGATGTTGCTGATACGCTCGTACCACACGGAAGGGATGGAGTAGCCGACGGTATCGGGAATATTGATGGTGGTCGCGCCCGCTTCAATAACCGCCGTAAAGATTTTGGCGAGGAAGTCCAAATCCGAACGCACGGCGTCTTCGGCGGAAAATTCCACATCGTCGGTGTATTCTTTGGCGATTTTCACCGCTTTGACTGCCGCATCGATGACCTGCTGCGGCTTCATTTTCAGTTTGTGCTCCATGTGGATGGGGCTGGTGGCAATGAAGGTATGGATGCGTTTTTTTAGAGCGGGGGAAACGGCTTCGCCTGCCTTGCGCACATCGTTTTCAACGGCACGCGCCAACGAGCAGACTGTGGATTTGGTGATGATTTTGGCAATCGCATTGACCGACTCGAAATCGCCCGGGCTGGCGGCGGCAAAACCCGCCTCAATCACATCCACGCCCATTTTCTCCAACTGGCGGGCAATGCGGATTTTCTCCTCTTTGGTCATGGATGCACCGGGCGACTGCTCGCCGTCGCGCATGGTGGTGTCGAAAATAATTACGCGGTTGGTCTGTGTCATTTCTGTTCTCTCCAGAGATTCGTTTTTTTGTAAAAAAGCATTCAAATCCAGCGGTCTGCCTTGCGCTTCCGCCAGCGCGGTCAGCTTTTGCAGTTGCGCCAAAGGCAGCGACCCGCGGGTGCGCCATTTATAGATAGCGGCGGTTGTCGCGGCATTTTCGGGATCGTGCTGTTTCAACGCTTCGGCAAGTGCATTCACGCCGCCGAAATAAGCAACTAAGCGGTCAATGTCTAATTGCATGATGTTCCTTGTCCAAACCTTATCGGAATTATCGTTTGTATAGAAAGGGCATTATACGCATTTTAGACAAAACGGCAATCTATTTTTCTAAAAATACTGCCTCACATTTTAATATTGGAATTATTTTATACATTTTGTCTAATTACATAAAAAATAAAAGCACCACAAGCAGAGAACCCTGTCCTGCATGCGGTGCTTTTCATAATTTATTATATAAATTATCTAGCTGCAATTCTTTGAAACATAAAAAGAAAAATTACCAACTCAATCGATAGAAATAAAAGATAACCACAAATCTGCCACACAGTATACTGCATGGCTATTTGACCGATGATATAAGAATGAAGACCGAAAAATGCCCAACCAATCATTAACAGTATGATTCTAATATTTTTCTTCAGATTAGAATGCCCCATTCCGAAGAAAAACATAAAAGCTGTTGCTGTCAATGCCGCATAAAACATCTCAAAACCTCCAATGATCAAGGTATATCATAAACATGGCGATCAATTTATGATATACCTGACGAGAAATTAAGAAATAAATAATCAGAATCGAATATTCGTTCCAGTATCACCAAATATATTATTATGTATACCATTTCAACCTCTCAAAAAATCCCCATTGAATGGCGCAACGAAAGCACGCAAAAGCCGCCCAAGCAGGCGGTTTATGTGCATGAAAGCAATGCCGCCGATATTCTGAAAAACGCCCACGCCCAAACGGCAACCGTTTGGACGGGTGATTTCCACAACGCCAAGCAAGTATTGGCGGCGATGAAAAAGCGCGTCCGCAGGCCGTCTGAAAAAACGAAAAACGCGCCTGCCGATATTCAGACGGCCTTCCACGCCCACCGTATGAAACAGGCGCAGCAAAGCCGCGTTTTGAACATGCTTGCCGTCGAAATCGGCGTGGGGTTTCAGTTAAACAACCCGCGCGCGCCCGACGTCCGCGCCGCCCTTACCGATGTGTACGCCGAGCCGAACGACGCGCCGTTTTTGCTGCCGCTCAACCAGCTTTTGGGTTTTATCGGCGCACACGAATGGCACAAAAAAGGCATAGACATTCCGCAGCTTGACGGAAAAATCCATGTTCCCTTCGGCGTGTTCTCGCCCCTGCGCGGCGAATATTTGGACTTAATCGCCCAAGCGCCGTTGAATCCGCATATTCAGACGGCCTTCGACATCGGTACAGGCTCCGGCGTTATCGCCGCCATTCTTGCTAAACGCGGCATTCCCAACATCACCGCCACCGACACCAACCCTAAAGCCATCGCCTGCGCAACCACCAACCTCGCCCGCTTGGGGCTGGACAAACAAGTCGTCGTCCAAGCCGTCGATTTGTTTCCCGAAGGACGCGCCGACCTGATTGTCTGCAACCCGCCGTGGCTGCCCGCCAAACCGACTTCCGCCGTCGAAACCGCCCTCTACGATCCCGACAACGCCATGCTGACCGCCTTTTTAAACGGCGTGCGGCAGCATTTAAACCCGCAAGGCGAAGCGTGGTTAATCATTTCCGACTTGGCGGAACATCTGCACCTGCGCGACCGCGATTTTCTGGAACAATGTTTTCAGACGGCCTCTTTAAGCGTGGTCGGTATACTGGAAACCAAACCGCGCCACCGCAAAGCCGACGACGAATCCGACCCGCTCGCTTTCGCCCGCAATCGGGAAACCACCCGTCTGTACCGGTTGGAAGCAGACCGGTGATTCAGGCAAAAAAACCGCCGCCATCGTGTGTACGCTGGCGGCGGTTTTGGTTTCCGAACAGGCTTCAGGCCGTCTGAAAAATCATTCTTTGGGTTCGATGTTGAAAAACAGCTTTTCCTGTTTGAGGCTGTTGCCGTCGGCATCGGTCAAAACCGCTTGTGCGGCGGCATGTTTGATAACGGCAAGGCTCAGGCTGCCGGTATCGGTCAGCGCGGTATTGATAATCTGGCCGGCTTCCGCACCGTTTTCCAACACGGCGATTCCGGCGGCTTCCAGCGAACCGCCGGACAATACGGCCAAGCCGCGTTTGACCTGTCCGCGGTATTGCGCGCGGGCGATGATTTCCTGCCCGGGGTAGCAGCCTTTTTTAAAGTGCACGCCGCCGATAATGTGCTGGTTGAGCATCTGGGCGACGGCGGTTTCCTTGGTGGCGGCGGAAATCCATGCGTAGCCGCTGCGGATTTCGTGCAGGTTCCATGCGTTTTCAGCGGCGGCATCGTGTTCGGGCAAACGCTCCGCCGCTCCGATTTTCAGACGGCCTGTGTGCGGCAGGGACACCGTCCACACACCGTTTTCTTCCGCGGCAGGGAAAGACAGCGACGGTTCAGCGGCGGCGTGTGCTTCGGCGTTTTCGTCCAACACTGCGGCGGCGGCATAATCGGGCAGCGGCTCGAATACGACTTTGGCACGCAAAACAAACATGCGCAGGCGTTTGACGATGGCTTCGGTCAGGTCGGCGGCCATGACCAGCAGCAAATCCGAACCGCGGTTCAACACCAGCATATTGGCCAGCACGCGGCCTTTCGGGGTGTTGTAGGTGGCGTAACAGGCCGAACCTTCGGCCAAGTGGTTGATGTCGTTGGAAAGCTGGCCGTGCATAAATGCGGCGCGGTCTTCTCCGCTGACGCGGACTATCCCGAAAAACGGTAGGCGGGTTTGCATGGCGGAATCCTCAAATTCGGTGTTTTGTCGAAATAAGGTCATTATTTTAGAAATAAAGGCCGTCTGAAAAAATACTTCGGACGGACAGGACGGCGTTTCAGACGGCCTGTACCGCCGAAACTTTGATTTCCACCGCCCAGCGGCTATCGGCAAGTCCCGCCTGCACGCAGGCCCGTGCGGGGGAGCGGCCGACGGCAACCCATTCGTCCCACGCTTCGTTCATCGCGGCGTAACCGTCCATATCGGCGAGGAAAACGGTGGCTTCGAGGATGTGCGCCTTGTCCGAACCGCATTTTTCAAGCCAGCGGTCGATTTGCGCCAACACGTCCTGCGTTTGGCCTTTTACGTCCGCCTCCGTGTTTTCCGGCACCATGCCCGACAGAAACACGAAGCCGCCCGCAACCACGGCCTCCGACAGACGGGCGTTTTGCCCGAAATAACGTATGTCCATTTCCTGCTCCTTTCCGTAAAAACCTCTTCTCCGCCACTTATCCGGCAGCCCGCCCGACAGGCGTCTTATGGTAACATTGTGTTCCGATTGTCGCTATATTACAGGCGGTTGCGCAGTGAAGGCAGGCCGTCTGAAAGGCCGTTTATGAGCAAACCCAACCATCCCGTTACCCCCGCCGTCCGTTTTCTGCGCGGGCGGAAGATTGATTTTGAACCATATGTCTATACTTATGAAGAACACGGCGGTACGGCGCAGTTTGCCGCGTTGTTCGGCATACCCGAACACCAGGTCGTTAAAACCATCGTATTGCAAAACGAGCAGAAAAAAGGGCTGGTCGTGCTGATGCACGGCGACAAGCACATTTCCACCCGCAATCTGGCACGCAGTTTGGGGATGAAGCATATCGAACCGGCCGACCCGAAACAGGCCGCCAAATGGACGGGCTACCTGGTCGGCGGCACGACGCCCTTCGGCATGAAGACCGCACTGCCGGTATACGTCGAAAGCTCGATTTGGGCATCGGACACCATCTATATCAACGGCGGCAAACGCGGGTTCATCATCGGCGTCAAGCCGGAAGCGCTGCGCTCGCTGAACCCGCAGGATGTCAACGTGGCCGTTGACGATTGATTTTTTATGCAACGTAAGGAGTAGGAAAATGAACGACGTTATCGAACAAAATACCCCGCAAGACGACAACAACCGCAACTACATGATGATTATCTACGGCCTGTACGCCCTGTCGCTGGTAACGGCCGGCTGCGCAGCGCTCATCGGCGTCATTCTGGCCTATGTCAAACGCGACGACATGCGCGGCACGATATACGAAAACCATATCACCTACCTGATTAAAACCTTCTGGGTATCGCTGGCCGCAGGCTTGGTCGGCGCGTGTACCACCATTATCCTCATCGGTTTCCTGATTCTGGGTGCCGGTTTCATCTGGTACGTTTACCGCGTGGTGGCGGGATTCGTCAAATTCTACGACGGCAAAACCGTTTCTCCCGACGGCTGGCTGTAACCCCTGCCGGAAACAGTCTGCCTTTGCTTTTCAGACGGCCTTGTTTATCATACGGGCCGTCTGAATTTATGTATCCCTTGGGAGAACCCGATGATTTACCTTATCGCCAGTATCGTGTGCAGCGTCGCCGTCGCCGTACTGCTGAAAATCGCCCGCAAACAGAAAATCGACATCCATCAGGCGGTGGCGGTGAACTATATCGCCGCCGTCGTGCTAACCATGCTGGTGCTGAAACCGGACTTGGGCAATCCGCGCGCGTTCCTGCCGACATGGTGGCTGTTTGCCGCGTTGGGCGTGCTGCTGCCGTCCGTGTTCATCATCATGGGCAAATCGGTGGACACGGCCGGCATCGTCAAATCCGATGCGGCGCAGCGGCTGTCGCTGTTTCTGCCGATTGTCGCCTCGTTCGCCCTGTTCGGCGAAAAACTGACCGAAGGCCGTCTGATAGGCATTACGCTGGCTTTCGTCGCCTTGTTCTGCCTGCTGTGGAAATCCGGTGGCGGCAAAAAATCGGGCGGGCTGATGAACAACGCCGCCCTGCTGTTGGGCGTGTGGTCGGGCTACGGCGTCATCGACATCCTGTTCAAACAGGTTGCCAAAAGCGGTACGGCGTTTTCCGGCAACCTGCTGGTGGCATTCAGTCTGGCCGCAGTATTGATGTTCGGCTACCTGTCCTACCGTTCGACCAAATGGACAAAAGAAGGCGTTATCGGCGGCGCGGTACTCGGCTGCTTGAACTTCGCCAACATCCTGACCTACATCCGCGCCCACCAGGCCATGAGCGAAAACCCGACGCTGGTCTTCGCCGGCATGAACATCGGCGTCATCGTGCTGGGCACGCTGGTCGGCGCGGCGGCGTTTAAAGAAAAAATCAGCAGCATCAACGCCGCGGGCATCAGCGTGGCGGTCTGCTCGATTGCCTGCCTGTTCTACTGGCCGCAACTGCGCTCGCTGGCCGGGCTGTAATACCCGGCGGCGCGGGCAACCTTCCGCAGCCGAATACGCCGAGGCCGTCTGAAAACAAATGTTCAGACGGCCTCGGCGTATTTTTATTCCGGTAAACGATTGTTAACAATGATACCTTAAACTATAATCACGGCTTTTGTACCGGCATCGGGACGGTCGGGCCTTTTCCGCGCAGACCGTCCCTTTTTGATGTCCGTCCGGCCACCGCCTCCATCGCACACAAGGCCTGTCCGGCGGACTCCGCATCCCCGATTTATTAACGGAGTTACCATGTCAACCATGTTCTTTATCCAGTTTGCCATCGTGCTGCTGTGCATCCTGATTGGCGCGCAGGTCGGCGGCATCGGCTTGGGCGTGCTCGGCGGCGTCGGCCTAGCGGTTTTGGCCTTCGGCTTCCACCTCGAACCGACCAGCCCGCCGATTGACGTGATGCTGATGATTATGGCGGTCGTCTCCGCCGCCGCCTCGATGCAGGCCAGCGGCGGTTTGGACTACATGATTAAAATCGCCACCCGCGTGCTGCACCGCAATCCGAAATACATCACCTTCATCGCCCCCGCCGTAACCTATCTGTTTACCGTACTGGCCGGCACGGGACACGTCGCCTATTCGGTGCTGCCCGTCATCGCCGAAGTCAGCCGCCGCAACGGCATCCGCCCGTCGCGTCCGCTGACGATGGCGGTTATCGCATCGCAGTTCGCCATTGTCGCCAGTCCGATTGCGGCGGCAGTCGTCGCCTGCGTAACCTACCTCGAGCCGCAGCACATCACGATGGCCGACGTACTGAAAGTTACCGTTCCCTCAACCGTCCTCGGCATCGGTCTGGCCTGCGTGTTCGTCAACAAACTCGGAAAAGAGTTGAAAGACGATCCTCACTACCAGAAACTGCTGGCAAAACCCGAATACGTCAAAGCACACGAAAAAGACCCGACGGAACACACCAACCTCACCGTCAGCCCGCAGGCCAAATTATCGGTCGGCATCTTCCTTGCCGCCGCGCTGCTGGTGGTCGTGATGGGTGCCGTGCCGGAATTGCGCCCCACCTTCCAAACGGAAGAAGGGCCGAAGCTGATGGGTATGGCGCACACCATCGAAATCGTCATGCTTTCCGCCGCCGCACTGATTATCCTGCTTTGCAAACCCGACGGTAACGCCATCACCAGAGGTTCGGTATTCCACGCCGGAATGCGCGCCGTCATCGCCGTATTCGGCGTGGCCTGGCTCGGCGACACGCTGATGCACGGCCATCTGGCGGAAGTCAAAGACACCGTGTCGCATCTGGTCGAAACCGCGCCGTGGACCTTCGCCGCCGCACTGTTCGTACTGTCCGTGCTGGTCAACAGCCAGGGCGCAACCGTGGCGACGCTGTTTCCGATTGCCATCTCGCTGAATATTCCCGCCCCCGTCATCATAGGCACGTTCGTAGCGGTCAACGGCTATTTCTTCATCCCGAACTACGGCCCGATTATCGCCGCCATCGACTTCGACAGCACGGGTTCGACCAAAATCGGCAAATACATCTTCAACCACAGCTTCATGATCCCCGGACTGTTGAGCCTCGTATTCAGCCTGATTTTCGGATTGATGTTTGCAGAAGCACTCCTTCGAACCTGAGCCAAATCCGATAAACACCAAAGAGGCCGTCTGAAACACCATTTTCAGACGGCCTCTTCTCAGATTCAAACCTTAATTGCAATACCGTTTGACATCGCTCTCGTAACGCTGAATCAACGCCTCACGGTTGTTGCTGCGGGCGGTCTCGGCAAACTGACGGTTCAGGCGCGCGGCTTTGCAGTTGTCTTCCTGACGCTGGCGGTTTTCCTCTTCAATCTTTTTGTTCTGCTCCTCAACCTGTTTGTTCTGCATGGCAATCTGGTCGTTCAGCTTGGCCTGCTGTTCGGCAAGCGAACCGGTACCCGCAGCAGATGCCGGCTTTACGGCGGCCGGTGAAACGCTGTGCGTACGGATATTCACGATGCCGGAATGTTCCGGCTGGAGGCGGCGCGGCACGTCGGAATAACTGTTACCCCCGTTGCGGCCTTTCCATGTATAAACATCACCGGCCGCAAACGCAGCGGAGGCGCACAAAGTACATGCCAATAATAAAGAAGTGATTTTCATATCGTTTTTCCGTTGGATGAATGTGTTGACGAACGGTCATATTTTACTTGGTTTCGGACCGTAATGTCATATTCTGTCAAAAAATTTATCATAACTGTGATAATTGTGTAAAAAAACAAACACAAATCCCCTACCGCCCCCTGTCATGACGCCGCCCTGCATGTTATAATGCCGTGCATCTTGCACAAACTGGAAAGCCCGAGCATTATGCGCATCGTAGAAAAAGCCTATACTTTCGACGACGTTTTGTTGGTTCCCGCACATTCAACCGTGCTGCCGCGAGATGTCAAACTCCAAACCAAACTCACCCGCAACATCACGCTCAACCTCCCCTTACTTTCCGCCGCAATGGATACCGTTACCGAAGCCCGTTTGGCTATCTCTATGGCACAGGAAGGCGGCATCGGCATCATCCATAAAAACATGACGCCCGAAATGCAGGCCAAAGCGGTTTCCAAAGTAAAACGCCACGAAAGCGGCATCGTCAAAGACCCCGTTATCATCGCGCCCAACGTCCTCATCCGCGAGCTTTTGGAACTTCGCGCGCAACGCAAACGCAAAATGTCCGGCCTGCCCGTTGTCGAAAACGGCAAAGTGGTCGGCATCGTAACCAACCGCGACCTGCGTTTTGAAAACCGCCTCGACCTGCCCGTTTCAGCCATCATGACCCCGCGCGAGCGTCTGGTTACCGTACCTGAAGGCACCAGCATCGACGAAGCGCGCGAACTGATGCACAAACATAAAGTCGAGCGCGTTTTGGTCTTGAACGAAAAAGACGAGCTTAAAGGCCTGATTACCGTAAAAGATATTTTAAAAACCACCGAGTTTCCAAACGCCAACAAAGACTCCGAAGGCCGTTTGCGCGTCGGTGCGGCGGTCGGTACCGGCGCAGACTCCGAGGAACGCATCAAAGCACTGGTCGATGCCGGCGTAGACGTCATCGTCGTCGATACCGCGCACGGCCACAGCCAAGGCGTCATCGACCGTGTGAAATGGGTAAAAAGCCATTATCCCGAAGTACAGGTTATCGGCGGCAATATCGCAACCGCGCAAGCCGCACGGGATTTGGTGGCCGCCGGTGCGGACGCAGTGAAAGTCGGCATCGGTCCGGGTTCGATTTGCACCACCCGCATCGTCGCAGGCGTGGGCGTGCCGCAACTGACCGCCATCCACAACGTCGCCGAAGCCCTCAAAGGTACCGGCGTCCCGCTGATTGCCGACGGTGGCATCCGCTTCTCCGGCGACATCGCCAAAGCCTTGGCGGCGGGCGCATACAGTGTGATGCTGGGCGGTATGTTTGCCGGTACGGAAGAAGCGCCGGGTGAAATCGAACTCTACCAAGGCCGTTCGTACAAATCCTACCGCGGCATGGGTTCGCTGGGCGCAATGAGCCAAGGTTCCGCCGACCGCTACTTCCAAGACAAAACCGACAGTACGGACAAATATGTTCCTGAAGGCATCGAAGGCCGGGTTCCCTACAAAGGCCCGATTGTAAACATCATCCACCAACTGATGGGCGGCCTGCGCTCCAGTATGGGTTATCTGGGTTGCGCCGACATTACCGAGATGCACGAAAAAGCGGAGTTCGTAGAAATCACTTCCGCCGGCATGAACGAATCCCACGTCCATGACGTGCAGATTACGAAAGAGGCGCCGAACTATCACCGCTGACCTTTTCATTACCAAGGCCGTCTGAAAAACAATTTTCAGACGGCCTTTTGGGAATTTTCACGGTTTACGGCGGGGAAACGGGACATTTTCAACCGGATACTCCCCTTCCCGTATCCGAAAATCCCCCGCCTTACCGATATTCGATAATTTTTGCGGTTTTTACGGTAAAACACTCGTTTATCTCAAGGCGAAACGGTATAATCCAAACTATGTAATATAGTTTCAGAACCTATTCGGCCGTTTGTCGGATGAGAGGCCGTCTGAAACCGATTTCCCGACAAAGCCTAGCGCAGTTTTCTGCGAAGCCGGACGTTTTCCCTTCCTTTAATCAAATCAGGAGAATTTTCATGAGCGCAATCGTTGATATTTTTGCCCGAGAAATTTTGGACTCACGCGGTAATCCCACCGTTGAGTGCGATGTCTTGTTGGAATCAGGCGTCATGGGGCGTGCCGCCGTGCCAAGCGGTGCATCCACCGGCCAGAAAGAGGCTTTGGAACTGCGCGACGGCGACAAGTCCCGTTATTTGGGCAAAGGCGTATTGAAAGCCGTCGAGCATGTCAACAACGAAATCTCACAAGCCTTAATCGGAATCGATGCCAACGAGCAATCCTACATCGACCGGATTATGATTGAGCTGGACGGCACCGACAACAAAGGTAATCTGGGCGCCAACGCCACATTGGCCGTATCTTTGGCGGTAGCCCGTGCCGCTGCCGAAGATTCAGGCCTTCCTTTATACCGTTATATCGGCGGCGCAGGACCGATGGCTCTGCCCGTGCCGATGATGAACGTCATCAACGGCGGCGAACACGCCAACAACAGCCTGAACATCCAAGAATTTATGATTATGCCCGTCGGCGCAAAATCCTTCCGCGAAGCCCTGCGCTGCGGTGCCGAAGTGTTCCACGCCCTGAAAAAACTGTGTAACGACAAAGGCTTCCCGACTACCGTCGGCGACGAAGGCGGTTTTGCACCCAACCTGAACACCCACGAAGAAGCATTGCAGCTGATGCAGGAAGCTGTTGTCGCCGCAGGTTACAAACCCGGCGAAGACGTACTGTTCGCAATGGACTGCGCTTCCAGCGAGTTCTACAAAGACGGCAAATACCATTTGGAAGCCGAAGGCAAAGCCTACACCAGCGAAGAGTTTGCCGACTATCTCGCCGACTTGGTATCGAAATACCCGATTATCTCCATTGAAGACGGTATGGACGAAAACGACTGGGCGGGTTGGAAACTCCTCACCGAAAAACTGGGCGGCAAAGTGCAACTGGTCGGCGACGACTTGTTCGTTACCAATCCGAAAATCCTTGCCGAAGGCATCGAAAAAGGCGTGGCAAACGCATTGCTGGTCAAAGTCAACCAAATCGGTACTTTGAGCGAAACCCTGCAAGCCGTCGATTTGGCAAAACGCAACCGCTACGCCAGCGTAATGAGCCACCGCTCCGGCGAAACCGAAGACAGCACCATCGCCGACTTGGCGGTTGCCACCAACTGTATGCAGATTAAAACCGGCTCGCTCTCCCGTTCCGACCGCATGGCGAAATACAACCAATTGCTGCGCATCGAGGAAGAGCTGGCGGAAGCCGCCTACTATCCGGGCAAAGCCGCGTTTTACCAACTGGGCAAATAATCGGAAATAAGGTATTGATTGTATGAAGTGGGTAACTGTGGTTTTGGCCGCTGCGGCGGTATGGTTCCAATACAGCCTTTGGATAGGCAAAGGCAGTTTGCACGATATGGGCAGAATAGAGGAACAGCTTGCGACGCAAGAGGAAAAAAACCGCTCGCTCACTTTGCGCAACAATGCCTTGCAAGCGGAAGTAACCGATTTGGCCACCGGTCAGGAAGCAATTGCCGAAATCGCCCGTGTCGAATTAGGCTATATCCAAGACGGAGAAACCTATTACCGCTTCATCGGCAGCCGCTGATTGTTTGACGTATGCAGAGGCCGTCTGAAACTTATGTTTCAGACGGCCTTTTATGATTTGCCGTATCGGAAACCCGTTTTCAGACGGCCTGACATCTCAACTGGCACTTATTCCAACCAAAGCGACACGCAATATATCATCAAGCCGACCAAACCGCCGACTAACGTACCGTTGATGCGGATAAACTGCAAATCCCTGCCCACACTCAATTCCAACTTCTGCACCATCAGCGCGCCGTCCCAGCTTTTGACTTTATCTGCTACAAACTGCGCCGCGCGGCCTTTATAGCGCATCACAAAATCACGCACCGCCAATGACAGCCGCACGTCGGTGCGGCGCATAAACTGTGGAAACTCGGCAGCTTGCGCAAGCATATGGTCCAACAATTTTTCCAGTTGCCGCAGACAGGCCGAATTTTTTTTCTCCACGTCTTTCTCCGCCCAATCCTGTATGCCGCGCCAAAATCCCGCCAAATGGTTTTGCAGCGCCGGCGACTGTGCAATCTGCATTTTGACCGCCTCCAGCCGCTTGTGCCAAGCATCCGATTCAAGCAGTTTTTCCACTATTTTGTCGTATTGTTCGTCAAAACCTTTACGGATGGCGTGATTGCCGTCTTCCTCCGCTGCCGCCAGACAGTTGTCCGCCCAGTCCAGCGCCTTTTCCGCCACCCAGTCGTCCACCCTTTCCACCAGCGTCGATTTCAACGTGGCTTTGAGCCTGTCCCAAGTGCTCGGCGCATCGGTTTCGATTTTGACCGCCCATTCGCGTAAATTCTGCTCCAACAACACACGGGTATCGGAGCTTTGCAGCCAGCGGCGCAACTGCTTGAGCAGGCTGCAAAACAAGACTTCGTGCATACCGTTGGCTTTCAGCAGCCTGAGGCCGTCTGAAAACGTCCGGCCGATTTTCTCTCCGGTATATTGCTGCGCCAGCAGCATACCGGCAAAACGGGCAAACTGTTCAGGCTTGGCCACTCTAAGCAGATACGGAATCTGCCGCGCCACCCACGGCAGCCACTGCGCCCGCACCTCTTCGCTGCCCAGCCAGTTCAACAGCTTATCGGCGGGCTGCGCCTGATAAACGCGCAAGGCTATCGGTTTGCCCAGCAGGAAATTGTTTTCGATAAACCGCCCCAGCTCGTCGGCAATCCGTTCTTGATTGCGCGGCAATATCGCCGTATGCGGAATGGGCAGCCCCATAGGCCGTCTGAACAATGCGGTTACGGCAAACCAGTCGGCCAGCGCCCCCACCATCGACGCTTCTGCAAACGCCTTGACATACGCCAGCCAGCCGTACTGTTTCACCAGCAACTGCGAGGCGAAAAACAACACGCAGGCAGCCAGCAGCAGGCCGGTCGCCCAGCGGCGGCTTTTCCTCAAACGCGCCCGGGCCAGCTCCGTGCGCACTTCGGCGGAAAGCGTGTGCATAATGTTCCTTTTCAATCAAAAACCGTTTCAGAATTATAGCGCATACGGGATTGCGGCTGTCTGTCTGCCACGTTATTGCCTGTTTTTTAGGCAACATTGATTTATACTTTTATTTCAATATGGTAGCGTGCTTTTCCACAAGCATTGCACACAGCAGCAAACACGGCTTGTGGTCAAACTACCCGCCTTTCGATTTTTCCACAGTTTTGCAGCATTTTATCCGCATTTTATGTGCATAAATACAAAAAGGCCGTCTGAAACATTTTTCAGACGGCCTTTCTATCATTTAGGAATCAGGCGATGGACGCGTTCACAAATGCAGTGAGCTGACCTTTTGCCAATGCGCCGACTTTGGTGGCGACGTTTTCGCCGTTTTTGAACACCATCAGCGTCGGAATACCGCGCACGCCGAATTTGGCGGGGGTGGCTTCGTTATCGTCGATGTTGAGTTTGACGACTTTCAGACGACCTTCAAATTCGGCGGCGATGTCGTCCAAGATCGGAGCGATCATTTTGCAAGGGCCGCACCAAGGTGCCCAGAAGTCCAGCAATACGGGGACGTCGGATTTCAAAACGTCTTGTTCGAAATTTGCATCGGAGGTGTGGATAATCAGTTCGCTGCTCATGAGTTTTTCCTTTTTGTGTCAAATTGAATCAGATGTTGTGCAGGATAGGGCTTGGGACTGAAAATTTCAAGTGTCGGAAAAGTGTAATAGCTTTTTTGTAAGGTTGCCATCGGGATTGGCTAATGTTTTTCAGACGGCCTGCCTGATCGGTCAGCCTGCCCTAAAGCTTATCAGATGGCGCGTGTAATCGCTGGAAGGGTTGGCAAATACGGTTTCGCAGTCGCCCTCTTCGACGATTTTGCCGTCTTTCAACACCATCACGCGGTGCGACAGGGCTCGGATGACGGCGAGGTCGTGGCTGATGATGATGAGGCTGAGACCGTGTTTTTTCTGCAAATCGGCGAGCAGCTCCAGAATTTGTTGCTGCCATTGTACGTCGAGCGCGCTGGTCGGTTCGTCCAAAACGAGGATTTTCGGGCGGACGATGATGGCGCGGGCGATGGCGAGCCGCTGGCGTTGTCCGCCGGAAAAAGCGTGCGGATAGCGTTCGAGCGCGTCTTCGGGCAGACCGACCTGACGCAATACGTCTTGGACGCGCTGCCGCATTTCTGCATGGGACAAATCGGGTTCATGGACGCGCAAGGCTTCGGAAACGATGTTAAAGACGTTCATGCGCGGGTTGAATGCGCCGAACGGGTCTTGAAACACCATTTGGATGTCGTGCCTCGATTCGCGCGTCCAGGCTTCGCCGTTGATTTTCAGACGACCTTCCGCGTCGATAAGGTGCATCACGGCTTTTGCCAGCGTGGTTTTACCGCAGCCGCTTTCGCCGATGATGCCCAGCGTTTCGCCCGCTTTCAAATCGAAGGAAACCGGCTCCAGCAGGGTTTTGCTGCGTTTTTTGAACCAGCCTGCCGTTTCTTTGACGGCAACAGAAAGCTGCTCCGCCTGCAAGACGGTGGCGGGGTTGTCCGCCAAAGGGACGACCTTGCGCGCGGCACCGGCGTTCAACAGCATTTTCGTGTATTCGTGTTGCGGACGGGCGAACACTTCCGCCGCTACGCCCGTTTCGACAATGCGTCCGCCGCGCATCACGGCGACATCGTCTGCAAAGCGGCGGACGAGGTTCAGGTCGTGGGTGATGTAGAGCATGGTCATGTTGTGCGCCTGCTGCAAACGCGCCAACAAATCGAGAATCTGCGCCTGCACGGCGACATCCAAGGCGGTGGTCGGTTCGTCGGCAATCAGGAGCTTGGGTTCGGCGGCAACCGCCATCGCAATCATCGCCCGCTGCCGCTGTCCGCCGGAAAGCTGAAAGGGATAGGCAAAGGCTTTCTGCTCCGGCTCGCGGATGCCGGTTTCCGCCAAGAGTTCGACCGCCCTCGCCCATGCCTGTTTTTTGTCCAAACCCAGATGCAGGATCAGCACTTCGGCAATCTGTGCGCCGACACGCATCACGGGGTTGAGCGCGGTCATCGGTTCTTGAAACACCATGCCGATTTCCCGCCCGCGCAGCTTTTGCAGGGCGCGTTCGGATTGGGTCAGCAAATCGTTGCCGTCAAATTTCAGACGGCCTTCAAACGACACCAGCGGATTCAGCCGCATGATGCCCTGCGCCAACACGGTTTTACCGCTGCCGCTCTCGCCGACCAATGCCAGTTTCCTGCCGGTCTGTACGGTCAGGCTGACATCGTGCAGGACTTGCTTGCCGGGGAACGAGGCGTTCAGATTTTCGATTTCCAAAATGTTCATAGGATTTATCTGCTTAATCGTATTTTTCAGACGGCCTCAACTTCTTATCCGCACGTCAAACGCCTGCCGCAAGCCCTCGCCTATCATCACCAGCAAAAGCAGCATAATCGTCAGCGTACCGACGGTAGACAAGCCTATCCACCAAGCGTCCAAGTTGTCTTTGCCCTGCGCCAAGAGTTCGCCCAAGCTCGCCTGCGACGCGGGAACGCCCAAACCGAGGAAATCCAAGCTGGTCAAGGCAAGCACCGCGCCGGAGATGCGGAAAGGCAGAAACGCCAATACGGGCGTCAGGCTGTTGGGCAGGATGTGCCGCCACATAATCGCACGGTTGCCCACGCCCATCGAACGTGCCGCCAAAACGTAATCCGCCTGACGGTTTTTCAAAAACTCGGCGCGGACGTAGTCCGACAGCCCCATCCAGCCGAATAGCGACAGCAACACCAGCAATATCAACAAACTGGGGTTAAAAAACGAAGACAGGATAATCAGCAAATAAAGTTCCGGCATCCCGCCCCAGATTTCGATAAAACGCTGCATCAAAAGGTCGGTCTTGCCGCCGAAATAACCCTGCACCGCGCCGGTAATCACGCCGATTAAGGTCGTTACCAAGGTCAGCGCAAGGGCGAACAACAGGGAATCGCGAAACCCGTAAACCAAACGCGCCAAGACATCGCGACCGCGGTCGTCCGTGCCGAGCAAGTGCCTTTCGGACGGACTTGCAGGGTCGGGCTGCGTGTCGAAATCATTGAGCGTATCGGCATCGTAGGGATTGGGCAGATAAACGGCGTAATTGCTGTTTGACGTGATGTTGCCGCGTATCAGCGGGTCGAGGTAATCGGCAGGCGTGTCAAAGTCGCCGCCGAACACGGTTTCGTTGTATTCGTTTACCAGCGGAAAATAATATTCGCCCTGATAACGTATCCACAAGGGCTTGTCGTTGCTCCACAAAGGCGCAAGCAGCGTAACGGCGAACAAAACGGCTAAAACCCGCAGCGCGAACCAGCCGCGTTTGTGTTGCTTGAAGGCCTGCCAAGTGGGATTTGAGGTGTGTGTTTTCATAATTGGGTTGCACAAAGGTCGTCTGAATATTCAACCATGGAGATTACTTATAAGCCAACTTTTCCAATTCTGACTTATGCGCGGCAATTACGCGCTTTGCGCTATGCATGACCAACCGTTTGGTTGCTTCATCATCCTGCAATTCCATACGGACTATTTTTGCCCTATCGTTTTTATGTTCGCGGCTTTCTTCAGAAATATCTTTTAAACGTTTAATCATATTTAACTCCATAATTCTTTAAGTTTTCAGACGACCTATTTCTGTCCGCCGAAATGAATGCGCGGATCGACCCACGAATAAGAAATATCCGACACCAATTTCGCCAGCAAACCCATCAGCGTGAACACATACAGCGTCCCCATCACCACCGGATAATCGCGCTTCATCACCGCCTCGTAGGAAAGCAGCCCCAGCCCGTCGAGCGAGAACAAGGTTTCAATCAGCAGGCTGCCGGTGAAAAACGCGCCGATAAAGGCAGCGGGGAAGCCGGTAATCAGCGGAATCATCGCGTTGCGGAAAACGTGTTTCCACAAAATCTGCTTTTCCGGCAGGCCCTTGGCGCGGGCGGTATAGACATATTGGCGGCGGATTTCTTCAAGAAACACGTTTTTCGTCAACACCGTCGTTACCGCCAGACTGCCTGCCACCGAAGCCGTAATCGGCAGCGCCATGTGCCACAGGTAATCTTTGATTTTGCCCGCCCACGACAACGTGTCGAAATCATCGCCGACCAAGCCGCCCTGCGGGAACCACGCAAAAAAGCTGCCGCCGCCGAACAACACCAACAGCACCAAACCCAACACAAACGGCGGTATGGTATAACCGACCAACACCACCATCCCCGTTACCGCATCAAAACGGCTGCCGTCGCGCACCGCCTTGGCAATACCCAACGGGATACAAATCAGATAAGTCAGGAAAAACGTCCACAAGCCCAAACTCATCGACACCGGCATTTTCTGTTTGACCAGCTCGAACACGGTTTCATGATGGAAAAAACTCTTGCCTAAATCAAAACGGGCAAACCGCCACACCATATCCGCAAACCGCGTCAGCGGCGGCTTGTCGAAACCGTACAGCGCATTCAACGCCGCCAAATCTTCCGGACTGATGCGATTGCCGTTTTTCATAATGTTGCCCGCCGTCGCATTCGCCGTCTCGCCGCTGACCGCACCATGCGTCAACTGCTGCACCATCTGCTCAACCGGCCCGCCCGGCACGAATTGGATAACGGCAAAAGTAATCGCCAAAATCCCCAACAGCGTGGGGATTAAGAGTAATAGGCGGTGGAGGATGTAACGGTACATATCTGTGATGTCCTTATAACGGTATATTCGTGAAAATGCTATTGCCCGATACCTCGTTCGTGCCACCGTTTTTTACTAACGGACAGGAGTTACGCGTGGAATAATCCGCACCGTCTAATCGTAGCATCCAAATGGCGTGGATATGGTTCGACAGCACGCATACGGCGACGGTTTCAAAGGGATATTGTTTTTGCACATCCATATAAGCCGCACGCAATAAGTCGATATGTTCGACAAGCAGGAGCGATTTTGGATCGGCGAGTTTGACGGTAAAAAAGAATGTGCCGCCGGCAATGAAGTTTCTGCGATAACGCGCCATAGGATTTTTGTTTGTGGTTTGGGTGTTGGAGAAGAAATGGTTTGTTGTTTGAGGTGTTAATATTGAAGTTAACGCTTTCAGACGGCAGGAGGTCATCTGAAAGCGCCAGCTTCAACGAAGTTAAAAGTTGAAACGGCAAGCCGTCAATTAAGCAACCGCGTGCGCGCGTACCGCACACGCCCTACACATTGGTTTTAAAGTTCCGCATAATTCACAGGTAGGGTGTGTGGCACAGCCACGCACGCGGTAGGTATGCAGGCTACGGCTTGCTGAATATCAATATTCAGACGGCCTTTTCTCTGACCGGAACGCGGCTTGCCTTCTCGGCAAATAAACTCGGATGATAGGCTGGGTTGGCAAACCCGACAAAATGCCGGAAGCTCAACGGTTTTGTTGGGTCAAGAACCAACCTACGTTTAATTTCCGACAGGCTGCTTTCACCCCCGTCATTCTCGCGCAGGCGGGAATCTAGTAACGCGGGATTTCAGTAACTGCCTTTTCATTGGCTTCCGAGCCGAACAATCCGGATTCCCGCCTGCGCGGGAATGACGGCGGAAAGGTCGTCTGAAAACGTCGGTCTCAACGAAATTAAATTTTGAAAAGGCAGAGCGCGAATCAAACGACCGTGTGCGTACCGCGTACCGCACACCCTACGCGCTAGTTTTAAAATTTCGTGTGATTCACAGGCAGGGTGTATGGGGCATAGCCACGTACGCGGAGGATGGGGATGCAGGCTATGGTTTGCTGAAAAATATCCGGCTTTATTGCAGCGGATATTTTTCAGGTAGCCTTTATTGGTAGGAAGCTCAAATGGCAGATTGGGTTGGCAAACCCAACAAAACGTTAGTGATTTAAAGATTTTATTGGGTCATGACCCAACCTACGTTTGCTGTTGTTTGAACAAAAATGCAGGTCGAATTCTCGAATCCGACATTTGATATTGTCGCCATCATCAGACAGGGAGGAATATCGAAGGTTTTGTCGGATACAAGTATCCGACCTACGTTTTCAGACGGTATCTGAAAATTTAAAACGGCAAACCGTCAATCAAACAACCAGGTGCGTGCGTACCTCACACACCCTACACATCGGGTCTAGGTTTTATGCAGATATGGCTTGTTTATTTCTATTTTGTAACGGGAACGCTATGTCGCAATAGTACTATGCAGCTTGAACCAGTATCATCACCTCCCAGGCTCTCAATTTGTCCGTTCATGGTTATGATTTGTCCAACTTTCAGGTTGGCTGCAGCTGCGCTGCTGCTCATGCCCGCATTGATACGTTCTGAACCAACCTGCATTACTACACGGTAAGTGTTCTCCAGTATGGTACCGCCATTTTTTCCAAATTTACTGAAATCATCTTTATAAATTCGCAATACTTTACCAGTAGGATGGATGGTTTTGCCGATATATTTCCGATTGGCCATCATACTGTTTTCACGATACTCTTTACAGATTTGTGCAGGTGAGGCCTTCTCTACTGCTCCTCCAAATAATGCAGAACCTTGATTTTTCAAATCGCTCATGTCATCCATGAAATTATCATATTCAGCACAAGCTGAAAGTATTAACAATGCCGCTACACCTGCTGCAACTGATTTCAATTTCATTACAAAGTTCCTTTTCATGAGGTAATCCATATTTGCATGAATGTAAAAAAGAAAACAATATTTGTCAACTATTATTAATAGTAAAATCAAAATAATGTCATGACAAAAGATTAAATATGCAGACTATATCTTGCTCTGTTTATTTTTTGAGTTTCAGTGCTGCATAGGTATTTTTAACACTTTTTTCGCTTTTAATATTTTGCTAGCTCTGACGCAAAGTTATTTGCTAGTTTCCAGATTTTGATTATTCAATATGTGTTTCAGGTATTTGCCGGTATAACTCCCCTTAACCTTCGCCAACTCCTCGGGACTACCTTCCGCAATAATCCTTCCCCCTCCATCACCCCCTTCCGGCCCTAAATCCACAATCCAATCGGCAGTTTTAATCACGTCCAGATTATGCTCGATAATCACAATCGAGTTGCCTTTGCCTTTCAGACGGCCTATGACTTCCAGCAGCAGGGCGATGTCGGCGAAGTGCAGGCCGGTAGTCGGTTCGTCGAGGATATAGAGCGTTCTGCCGGTGTCGCGTTTGGATAGCTCTAGGGCGAGTTTGACGCGCTGGGCTTCGCCGCCGGAGAGGGTGGTGGCGGACTGGCCGAGGCGGATGTAGCCTAGGCCTACGTCCATCAGGGTTTGCAATTTGCGCGATACGGTGGGGACGGCGTCGAAAAATTCGCGGGCTTTTTCGACGGTCATGTCGAGGACTTGGCTGATGTTTTTGCCTTTGTATTGGATTTCTAGAGTTTCGCGGTTGTAGCGTTTGCCGTGGCAGACTTCGCAGGGGACGTACACGTCGGGCAGGAAGTGCATTTCGACTTTAATCACGCCGTCGCCTTGGCAGGCTTCGCAGCGGCCGCCTTTGACGTTGAAGGAGAATCTGCCGACGTTGTAGCCGCGTTCGCGCGAGAGGGGGACGCCGGCGAAGAGTTCGCGGATGGGGGTGAACAGGCCGGTGTAGGTGGCGGGGTTGGAGCGCGGGGTGCGGCCGATGGGGGATTGGTCGACGTTGATGACTTTGTCGAGGTGTTCGAGGCCGCGGATGTCGTCGTATGGGGCGGGTTCTTCTTGGGCGCGGTTGAGTTCGCGGGCGGTGATTTTGGCGAGGGTGTCGTTAATCAGGGTGGACTTGCCGCTGCCGGATACGCCGGTAATGCAGGTAATCAAACCGAGCGGCAGTTCGAGGGTTACGTTTTTGAGGTTGTTGCCGCGCGCGCCTTTGAGGATGAGCATTCGGTCGGGATTGACGGGCGTGCGTTCAGACGGCACGGCAATGGATTTTTTGCCGCTGAGGTATTGTCCGGTAACGGAATTTTCGCATTTGGCGACGTTTTCGGGCGTGTCGGCAATCAGTACGTTGCCGCCGTGTTCGCCCGCGCCGGGGCCCATATCGACGACGAAATCGGCTTCGCGGATGGCGTCTTCGTCGTGTTCGACCACAATTACGCTGTTGCCCAAATCGCGCAGGCGTTTGAGGGTGGCGAGCAGGCGGTCGTTGTCGCGCTGGTGCAGGCCGATGGAGGGCTCGTCCAAAACGTACATCACGCCGGTCAGGCCGCTGCCGATTTGGCTGGCGAGGCGGATGCGCTGGGCTTCGCCGCCGGAGAGGGTTTCGGCGGAGCGGGAGAGATTCAGGTAATCCAGCCCGACGTTAATCAGGAAGCCGAGCCGCTCGGTGATTTCTTTGAGGATTTTTTCGGCGATTTGTTTTTTGTTGCCGTCCAAATCCAGCGTTTCAAAGAATTGGTGGGTTTTGGTCAGCGGCCAGGCGGAGACTTCGTGTAAAGGTTCGCCACTGACGTAAACGTAGCGCGCTTCTTTGCGCAAACGTGCACCGCCGCAGCTTGGGCAGGCGCGGTGGTTTTGGTATTCGCGCAGTTTTTCGCGCACGGTTTCGCTGTCGGTTTCGCGGTAGCGGCGTTCGAGATTGGGGATGATGCCTTCAAAGGCGTGGCTGCGGTTGAAGGTGGTGCCGCGTTCGGATAGATATGTGAAATCAATGACTTCTTTGCCTGAGCCGTGCAGCACGACTTTTTTCACTTTTTCAGGTAGCGTTTCCCAAGCAGCCTGCACGTCGAAACCGTAATGCCGCGCCAGCGACTGAATCATTTGGAAATAGAATTGGTTGCGCTTGTCCCAGCCGTCAATCGCGCCCGTTGCCAATGATAATTCAGGATGCGCGACCACTTTTTCGGGGTCGAAGAAATTGGTGTTGCCCAGGCCGTCGCAAGTCGGGCAGGAGCCCATCGGGTTGTTGAACGAAAAGAGGCGCGGCTCCAATTCGGGCAGGCTGTACGAACACACGGGGCAGGCGAAACGTGCGGAAAACCAATGCTCTTCACCGCTGTCCATTTCCATCGCCAGCGCGCGCTCGTTGCCGTGGCGCAGCGCAGTTTCAAAGCTTTCCGCCAGCCGCTGCTTGATGTCTGCCTTCACTTTCACGCGGTCGATGACCACGTCGATATTGTGTTTGATGTTTTTTTCCAGCTTCGGCACTTCGTCCAACTGATAGACCTCGCCGTCCACGCGCACCCGCGCAAAACCCTGTGCCTGCAAGTCAGCAAAGAAATCGACAAACTCGCCCTTACGCTCGCGCACCGCCGGCGCCAAAATCATCACGCGCGTGTCTTCCGGCAGCTTCAACACGGCATCGACCATCTGCGACACGGTTTGGCTCGACAGCGGCAGATTGTGTTCGGGACAATACGGCGTACCGACGCGGGCGTACAAAAGGCGCAGGTAATCATGGATTTCCGTAACCGTGCCGACGGTGGAACGCGGGTTGTGGCTGGTGGATTTCTGCTCGATGGAAATCGCAGGCGACAGGCCTTCAATCAAATCGACATCGGGTTTGTCCATCATCTGCAAAAACTGCCGCGCATAGGCGGACAGGCTCTCAACATAACGCCGCTGCCCTTCGGCATACAGCGTGTCAAACGCCAGCGACGATTTGCCGCTGCCCGACAGCCCCGTGACCACCACCAGCTTGTGGCGCGGAATGTCCAAATCGACGTTTTTCAAATTATGCGTGCGCGCGCCGCGGATGCGGATGGTGTCGTTGTCGCGGGTGTGGTGGGGATGGTGTTTGCACATGGTGGGATGCCGTCTGAAAAATAAAGGTAATCCGTTATTGTAACACTTTATGAAAGGCCGTCTGAAACGGTGTTTCAGACGGCCTTTCATACGGTTTGCCATTTTAAAAGCCCCCTACTCCTTCGGGTCGGCAATCAGCACCCTGCGGTTTTCAGACGGCCACAACAGCTTGGCGGCCTCCCGCAATTTTTCCAGCGTCAGTATTTCGGCCAATGACTCTGCATCGGCGGGATACCGTTCGCGTTCTATCAGGCGTTCAAGCTGCGCTTCCGGATTTTTCAGACGGCCTGTTTCTTGTTTGATAAAGCGGCGGCGCAAGGGGGCAAGCTGCTGTTCGGTCAAGGTATCGGGCAGTGCCGCCAGTGTCTCTTCCCCGAGCCTGAGCAGGATTGCGGCCTTGTCGGGCGCGGCAGTGAAATGCAGCTCACTTTCTACACGGTTGCGGGCGGGGTTCAGTACAGCCTCGAATTTCAGGCTGTATATACCTGCCGCTTTGTCACGCAGCTCGGTTTTTAACCGCTCCCCCGCCAAAATACGCAGCAGTTTAATCTGCACGGCGGTTTGCGGATTCCACCGGCGGGAGGCGAACGTCCAGGCGGATACATCACTGCGCGCTTCGGAATGGACCGCCCTGCGTTCCATCTTGCTGCCGGACAAAGGCAGACGCGGCGCGGCATTTTCAGACGACCTGCGGGGAATCCCTGCAAGATATTGCCCGACCAGCGGTTTCAACCGTGCGGCGGATTGTCCGGTCAGAATATAAACGGCGGCGGGAGCCTGAATAATATTCCGCCACTGCGCCAGAAACTGCGGTTTGCCGACCGCCTCGGCTTCAACCGGTACGGGTTCGCCTATTCTGCCGAACCGGATTTCCTCGGCCGCGCGTTCCTTTGCGGCTCCGTCCGCGGCTTCTTCCGTACGGACGCGTTGCAACAACGTACTTTCCGCCGCTCCGACCTGCGGCGACACCGCATAGGCGTGATACAGGCGCAACAGGGATTCGGTTTCCTCATCGGGCGCGCTGCCGGCGATTTTGCTGCCGTCCGCCTGCAAAGTCATGTTCAGGGTTATCCGGTGCCGCTGCATCCACGAACGCAACTGCACGGGTGTAAACCCCTGCGGGGCGGACTGCCAGACTGTTTTCTGCGCCGTCCGTGCCAAACGCGGATGACTGCCCGCCCCCATGAATCCTGTTTCGCCCAAAATCCTAATATACGTTTTGCCGTCGGCGGCAGGATGATTCTGCACAACGACCGTATCGCCGTTTTGCAGCTTCCAGCGCGTGATTTTCAGACGGCGTTCATGCTGTTCCGCGACGATGGCGCCGCCTTCCGGCCGCATGGTAAAACCGCCGTCCGCCGTATCGGTTGGCAATTCGGGCAGTTCGGCGGCCCGCAATTTTTCCGCCAGCGCGGCTATTTCAGACGGCCTCGGCAAGTCTTTAACGCCATCGGAATCAGGGGATTGAACCTGTACGAGTTTGTCGTCCGCCTCCAGCCATTGCCGCAGCCGCCGGCTAATATCTTCGGGACCAATCCGCCGTAAAGCCGCTTCGGCGGCTTCTGCCTTTTGCGCCGGAGTGCGGACGGGTTTACCGGCAAAAACGGCCTCGGTAACGGTTTGCACGGCCTGCTCAAATCCGTCCGGCAAGCCGGTTTCCCGCTTCGCCCGCGCCGCCTCGTCCCGCACAGCCGCAGCGCCGGTTTCAAATTCAAGAGGCGTAACCGGTTTTCTCAAAATTCGTTCGCGTAATTCCAGTATGGCGGCCAAACCCGCACGATGGCCGCCGGGGGCTGCAACTGCCGTTGCAAATCCTACGGCCGAGGTATGCCTGCCGATACTTGCTTTGCGCACGGTTATCCTGTCTCCGGTTTCGGGGCGCCCCTGCTGCCTTTTGTCTGCACGCTGCGTCAAAATATGCAGGGCGATACGGTCGATATTCCATTCCCGTCCGCCGTCGTCGTCATCACTGCGCGAAGGGCTGTCGTCAAAACGGAACAGGACCGAAATAAAACTGCCGCCTTCACGGGATTCGGCGATATGCCAGCCCTGCCGCAAAACAGGTTCGTAATAGCTGCCGCCGCGTTCGGGCAAACCGCCCTGCCGCAAGCCGCCGAAATATTTTTCCAACAACGGCACAGCCTCGTCAGGCGAAATGCGGCCCGATACCACCAGCCGCATATTTTCCGGCACATACCAGCGCCGGTGGAAGGCTTCCAGCACTTGTGGCGGCGTGTTGCGGATGCTTTCCAGCGTGCCGATAACCGCAAACCGCGCCTGACGGCTGCCGCTGCGCAAAACTTCCGTCCGCCAGCGGTTCATCCGCCCTGCCGCGCCCAACCCGTTACGCCATTCTGCTTCGATAATCTGCTTTTCCTGACGCCAGTCTTCGGCAGAAAAAACATGCGGCGACATCATGGCCGACAAAGCCCGCAAGGCTTGCTCCAAACCTGCCCTGCCCTTGTCGGAACGGAACAGGTAAAGTGTGCGCTCATGGCCGGTCAACGCATTAAACTCCGCGCCGCGCCTCCATCCCGCTGCAACCAACGCATTCCCCACACCGTCGGGAAAATCGGGCGCACTCCGGAAAACCATATGCTCGACCATATGCGCCGTGCCGATTTCTTCGATACCGTTTTCATCGGCGGCACCCGCACCGACCTGCATCTGCACATCGATATACCGTCCTGCTGACGGTACCGTCAGAATATGGTAGGCCAGCCCGTTTTTCAGACGGCCTGCGGTATAAGCGGTACGGGCGCAAACAGAAACCGCTGCCGTAGAAAGCGCAGCGGTCAGGATGATTTTGTGTATAAGGCCGTTCATGACAAAACAGGCGGATTCCTACGGCAGCTTACTGGATACTCTTGCCGATGCGGGATTTGTCGCGGAAGTTCATCCAGATAAAGAACGCCTTGCCGACAATCAGTTGGTCGTCGACAAAGCCCCAATAGCGAGAATCTTCGCTGTTGTCGCGGTTGTCGCCCATCATAAAGTAATGGCCTTTGGGCACGATACATTTAAACGACGAACCGTCTTCAGCGTATTCGCAATTATCGCGGAACGGAAACGAAGCGCGCACAGCCTGCGGGATAAAGCTCGGTTGTCCGGCCATTTTCAGTACGCGGAAGTTGTGATCGCCGATATTTTCGCGGTACGCGTTGGCTTCGATGTCCATCACACCGTATTGGCGGGTGTTTTCAGTATAAGTTTCCTTGCCGTCGGCCTTATCTGCCATTACCTGCCCGTTGACGCTCAACACTTTGTTTTTATACTCGACGACATCGCCCGGCAGGCCGACCGCACGTTTGATGTAGTTGACAGATGTATCTTCGGGGTAGTTGAACACCACCACGTCGCCGCGCTGGATTTTTCCGGTTTCCACCAACACATCGTTAATTATCGGCTTACGGATGCCGTAGGCGAATTTGTTCACGAGGATAAAATCGCCAACCACCAATCCGGGCCGCATCGAGCTTGACGGAATCTGGAACGGTTCGGCCACAAATGTACGCAATACAAACACAAACAGGATAATCGGAAAGAAGCCGCTCATATAGTCGGTAAAATGGCCGCGGTCTTTGTGCGACGGGTCCCTGCTTAAACGGAATTTGTGGATAATCCATATGATTCCAGTAAAGGCGACGAACACCAGCAATACGGCGGTAAAGCTCATATTGAAAGACAATACACCGAAAATTCCGACCATAATCAACAGATAACCCCATTGCAGGGCGCTGCTCCATTCTCCGTTTTCCCCGCGTTCTTTGCTGCTGAACAAGAACATGACGAAACCGACGGCTATGGCGGCTATGGCGGCATATAAAAGATTTGTACTCATTATTTATCACTCACTTGCAGAATCGCCAAGAACGCGCTTTGCGGGATTTCCACGTTGCCCACTTGTTTCATGCGGCGTTTGCCTGCTTTTTGTTTTTCAAGAAGTTTTTTCTTACGGGTAATATCGCCGCCGTAACATTTCGCCAAGACGTTTTTACGCAGGGCTTTGACGTTTTCGCGGGCGATAATCTGGCTGCCGATGGCGGCTTGGACGGCAATGTCGAACATTTGGCGTGGAATCAGTTCGCGCATTTTCGCTGCCAGCTCGCGGCCTCGGTGAACGGCGCTTTGACGGTGCACAATCAGGCTCAGGGCATCGACTTTTTCACCGTTGACCATGATGTCGAGCTTAATCAAATCAGACGGTTGGAACTCTTTGAAATGGTAGTCCAACGAGGCATAGCCGCGCGAAGTGGATTTGAGTTTGTCAAAGAAGTCCATCACAACTTCGTTCATGGGCAAATCGTAAGTCAGCATGACTTGACGGCCCATATACTGCATATTGACCTGAACGCCGCGCTTTTGGTTACACAAAGTCATGACGTTGCCGACGTATTCCTGCGGCACGAGGATGGTCGCGGTAATAATCGGCTCGAGAATGGTTTCGATGCTGCCGATGTCGGGCAGTTTGGACGGGTTTTCGACTTCGATTTTTTCGCCGCTCTTCAACACGACTTCGTAAACCACCGTCGGCGCGGTGGTAATCAAATCCATGTCGAATTCGCGCTCCAAGCGTTCCTGCACGATTTCCAAGTGCAGCAGGCCCAAGAAACCGCAGCGGAAGCCGAAGCCCAATGCTTGGGAAACTTCAGGTTCGAATTTCAATGAGGCATCGTTAAGCTGCAATTTTTCCAAAGCGTCGCGCAAGGCTTCGTAGTCGTGGCTTTCCACGGGATAGAGACCGGCAAATACTTGGCTTTGCACTTCTTGGAAACCGGGCAGCGGCTCGGAGGCGGGGTTGGCAACCAAAGTAACCGTATCGCCGACTTTCGCCTGTCCCAATTCTTTCACGCCGGTAATCAAAAAGCCCACTTCGCCGGCTTTGAGTTCTTGTTTTTGAACCGATTTTGGCGTGAATACGCCCAGCTGCTCAACCTGCGTTTCCGCTTTGGTGCTCATAAAGCGCACTTTGTCTTTCAGCTTGATGGTGCCGTTTTTCACACGAATCAGCATGACCACGCCGACGTAGTTATCAAACCACGAATCGACAATAACCGCTTGCAGCGGCGCGTTTTCGTCGCCGGTCGGCGCGGGGATTTTGGCAACGATTTCTTCCAAAACGTCTTCCACGCCGATGCCGCTTTTGGCGGAACATTGCACCGCGCCGACGGCATCGATGCCGATGATGTCTTCGATTTCCTGTTCCACGCGTTCGGGGTCGGCGGCGGGCAGGTCGATTTTGTTCAAAACGGGCACGACTTCCACACCCAAATCAATCGCGGTGTAGCAGTTCGCCACGGTTTGCGCTTCCACGCCTTGCGATGCGTCAACGACCAAAAGCGCGCCTTCGCAGGCGGACAAGGAGCGAGAAACTTCGTAAGAGAAGTCGACGTGTCCCGGCGTGTCAATCAGGTTGAGCTGATACACCTGCCCGTCGCGTGCTTTGTAGTTGAGCGCGGCGGTTTGCGCTTTGATGGTGATGCCGCGCTCTTTTTCGATGTCCATGGAGTCGAGCACCTGCGTACTCATTTCGCGCAAATCCAAGCCGCCGCAGTATTGGATGAAGCGGTCGGCAAGCGTCGATTTGCCGTGGTCGATGTGGGCAATGATGGAGAAATTCCGTATATTCTTCATATCGTAGAATTGAAAAAACAGTATGTGTTTCGAAAGGCCGTCTGAAAAACGCGGCAGGCGTTCAGACGGCCTCGAACAAAAACAAATAGTCGGGTATTTTAGCGGAAATTCACTGCTTACGCATGAAATTTCCATCAGTCATGCCGCAATCCGCCGCAAAAGCGCACAGTATCAGAGCCGCTCCATCATTTTCAAAACCATTTCCGCGGAATGTACCGCCGCGGTTTTTAAAAATTCATCAAAACTGACGTCGGCTTTCTCGTCGGCCGAATCGGAAACCGCGCGAATCACCACAAACGGCACGCCGAGCTGCGTACAGGTCTGCGCAATGGCCGCCGCTTCCATTTCCACCGCCTGTATGTCGGGGAAACGGCTGCGGATTTCCGCCACCCGCCCGCTGCTGTGGACAAATTGGTCGCCGCTGGCAATCAGGCCGCGCCGGACCGATGCGCCTTCAAACACGCTTGCGGCCTGCTCCGCCGCGCCCACCAGCCTTTCGTCCGCGTCAAACACTGCCGGCAGGCGCGGGACCTGCCCCCATTCATAACCGAAAGCGGTTACGTCGACATCGTGATGCGCCGCTTTATCGCCGATAACCACGTCGCCGACCTTCAGCCCTTTGCCCAAACCGCCCGCGCTGCCGGTGTTGATGACGCAGTCGGGATTGAACTGATGCACCACCCATGCCGTCGCAACCGCCGCGTTGACTTTGCCGATGCCGCTCAACGCCAGCACCATGCGTTTGCCCGCATACCGTCCCGCGCAGGCGGTAAAGCTGCCGAAACTCAGGGTCTGCACTTCTTCCATACGGGCGCGCAGAAGCGCGATTTCCTGTTCCATGGCGCCGATTACGGCGATTGTTTGTTCAGACATTGTCCTCGTCCCTATCCGGTCGTTCAAATTTCCGCAAATATTATACCGACAAATTTAATTACCCGTGCAGGCCGCGCCGCCGCCTTATTTTGCTATAATTGCCGCCGGAAAAATACGACTTACATATGCTTGGAGACTATCATGATGGAAAACACACCCCGCAGCGCCAAAGACGATCTCTATACCTGGCTGCGCCACATGAACAAATTTAAAGGTTCCGACCTTTTCATCACCACCAATTTCCCGCCGGCCATGAAAGTGGACGGCAAAATCACCCGCCTGACCGACGAGCCGCTGACCGCCGAAAAATGTATGGAAATCGCCTTTTCGATTATGACCACCAAACAAATCGAAGAGTTCTCCAGCACCAACGAATGCAACTTCGCCATCAGCCTGCCCGACACCAGCCGTTTCCGCGTCAACGCCATGGTACAGCGCGGCGCAACCGCCCTGGTGTTCCGCGCCATCACCAGCAACATCCCGAAATTCGAAAGCCTGAACCTGCCGCCCGTGTTGAAAGAAATTGCTTTGAAAAAACGCGGCTTGGTCATCTTCGTCGGCGGTACGGGTTCGGGCAAGTCCACCTCCCTAGCTTCGCTCATCGACTACCGCAACGAAAACACTTTCGACCACATCATCACCATCGAAGACCCGATTGAGTTCGTTCACCAGCACAAAAACTGCATCATCACCCAGCGCGAAGTCGGCGTCGACACCGAAAGCTGGATGGCCGCGCTGAAAAACACCCTGCGCCAAGCGCCCGACGTGATTCTTATCGGCGAAATCCGCGACCGCGAAACCATGGATTACGCCATCGCCTTTGCCGAAACCGGCCATTTGTGTATGGCGACGCTGCACGCCAACAGTACCAACCAGGCGCTCGACCGCATCATCAACTTCTTCCCCGAAGAACGCCGCACCCAGCTTCTGACCGACTTGTCGCTCAACCTGCAAGCCTTCATCTCGCAGCGCCTCGTTCCGCGCGAAGGCGGCCGCGGCCGCGTGGCGGCGGTGGAAGTGCTGCTCAACTCCCCGCTGGTCGCCGAGCTGGTTCACGAAGGCCGCATCCATGAAATCAAGGAGCAGATGAAAAAATCCACCGCAATGGGAATGCAGACTTTCGACCAAGCATTGTACGATCTGTACGAGCGCGGCGACATCAGTTTCCAAGACGCGCTGAAAAACGCCGACTCCGCCCACGACCTGCGGCTGGACATCCAACTGCGCAGCCGCCGCGCCCAGAATGCAGGGCCGGATTTGGAACTGATTTGATCAGGCGGCCGAAAAAACCGCTCTGATATTTCCCCATCCATAACAAGCCTTGAGGCCGTCTGAAAAACTTTTTCAGACGGCCTCAAGGCTTATATGGCCGCAATCCGCACTAACCCGCATTTATTCCTGCCGCTGCCAGCCTGCCCGCCTCCATCGTCCATACTTCGTCCGCCAGCACTTCGGCATCCGCCCTGTCGTGGGTAATCAAAATCATCGGAATACCGCTTGCCTGCTGAATCTGCAACACTTCGTTGCGCGTATGCGTGCGCAAATCGGCGTCCAACGCAGAAAAAGGCTCGTCCAGCAGCAGCAGCTCCGGCTCGGTAATCAAGGCCCGCGCCAAAGCGGTACGCTGTTTTTGCCCACCGGAAATCTGTTGCGGATAATGGCCGGCCACCCGTTCCAGCCTGAGCATTTCCAGCCAGTAGCGGGCTTTTTCAGACGGCCTCTTCGACGGATTGGACAGCCCGCGCGCCAATCCGAAATCGATGTTCTGCGCCACGGTCAGGTGCGGAAACAGGGCATAATCCTGAAACAGCAGGCCGACCCTGCGTTTCTGCACAGGCAGGTTAATCCGTTCATCGAACCATGTCCCGCCGTTGACGCGGATATGTCCGCCGTCGGGCTTGAGCAGCCCCGCCAGCAGTTGCAGGGTCAGGCTTTTCCCCGAACCGGACGGCCCGACGACGGCCAGCCGCCGCGCATCAGACCGCAACGCGATGTCCAATCCGAACGACGGCAGTTTTTTGCGCAGCACAATATCAAACAGCATGGTTCCTCTCCCCTCGGGAACGCATCAGACGGCCGGTCGACAGCAAAACGGCGATGCAGACGGCGGAAACCAACACCACCAGCCCGTTGGCCAACGCATCGTCTCCGGCCTGCACCGCTTCGTAAATCGCCACCGACAGGGTTTGCGTCTTACCCGGAATACTGCCGGCAATCATCAGCGTCGCGCCGAATTCGCCCAGCGAACGGGCAAACGCCAGCAGCACGCCCGCCAAAATGCCGCGCCACGCCAGCGGCAGGCTGACGCGGAAAAACACCGCCCATTCGTTCAACCCCAGCACGCGCGCCGCCTGCTCCAACTGCGGGCTGACCTCTTCAAACGCTGCCCGCGCAGGCTTGAACACCAGCGGAAACGTAACTGCCGCCGCCGCAATGACCGCCCCCTGCCAAGTGAAGATCAGATTGATGCCGAAATTGTCTTTCAGCCATGCGCCGACGGTACCGTTGCGGCCGAACACCACCAGCAGATAGTAGCCCATCACCGTCGGCGGCAGCACCATCGGCAGCATCAGCAGCGTATCCAGCAGCCCGCGTCCGACAAAACGCCCGCGCGCCAGCACGAAACCCGCCGCCGTACCGAACACGAAGTTCAACAAAGTAGCCGTGCCTGCGATTTTCAGCGAAAGCAGCAGGGTCGTGATTAATGATTCGTTCATTTGGTATTCTTTATTAATATCGGGGATAGTGAGTATTACGAAACTGCCGAAAGCGCGGATGACGCTTTCTAGCAAACCTGAGGCCGTCTGAAAACGAAAAATGCGTTTCAGACGGCCTCAAATTTCTTTTTTCAAGGTTTTTTAAATCCGTATTTGTTCAACACGCCCCGCCCCTGAGCCGACAGCACATATTGCACGAAGCGTTTTGCCTCCACCTTCTGCGAACCGGAAGCGGCAACGGCAATCGGATAAGACACCGGCTCCTGCGTCGGCACGGTTTTCAGCACTTTCACCTTATCCTTCATCAGCATCGCATCGGTGTTGTAGACGAAACCGGCATCCACTTCGCCGCGTGCGACATAATCCAGCGACTGGCGCACGTTTTGCGTGGTGATAACTTTAGACCGGATATTGTCCCAAATTCCCGCTTTCTCCAAAGCGGCCTTGGAATAACGGCCGACGGGTACGCTGGCGGGATTGCTGATGGCGATGCGGTCGAACCGGTAGCCTTCCAAATCGCTCAGTCGGCCGACCGTCAATTTGCTGTCTTTGGGCGCGGCGATGACCAGCGAGTTGAGCGCGAACGATTTGCGGGTGGCTTTATCGATAACGCCTTTGACCTGCGCCTGATTCATGGTTTCCTGGTCGGCAAAGGCCAACACGTCCACCGGCGCGCCCTGCAACGCCTGTTGCAGCAATGCGCCCGAACCGGCGGTATTCAGTTTGACTTTGCTTTGCGGATACTGTTTTTCGTATTTGGCGGCGATGTCAGCAAATGCCTCTTTCAGACTGGCGGCGGCGGACACGGTGATTTCGGCGGCGGAAACGCTGCCTGCGGCCAAAGCCAGCAGCAATGCGGTGTAGCGGATTTTCATGTTGTTCTTTCCGGTTTTCTGACATTAAACGGGATTTCGTTTGTAACACATCGCATACCATTCGATGATGGTCATTTTTAACTAATACTAAAGAACTATATTTCAATGAGGCCGTCTGAAAACGGCAAATGCGTATCGTGTATAATACCGCTCTTCATTTATTTCAAAACGGTTTCAGATGGCCTCCCCTGCATCTCCCCAATCCGAATTCCTGCGCGGCATTAAAGAATGTTCGCCCATGCTTATCGGCCTACTGCCGTGGGCGCTGATACTCGGCGTACAAGGCGGGCAGAAAGGGATGAGCTGGCTGGAAATGCTGCTGATGACGGGCATGAACTTTGCCGGCGGCTCGGAATTCGCAACGGTCAATTTGTGGGCAAACCCGCTGCCGATACTGCTCATCGCCACCGTTACCTTTATGATTAATTCGCGTCATATTCTGATGGGGGCGGCAATCGCGCCCTACCTGAAAGGTGTGCCGCTGAAAAAAGCCCTGCCCGCGCTGTTTTTCATGTGCGACGAAAGCTGGGCGATGGGGCTGGCCGAAGCGCAGAAGCGCAAACCGCTGGGGCTGCCGACGTTCAATATGCCCTATTACGCGGGCGTGTGTTTCATCCTCTACACCACTTGGATAAGTTTCGCCGCCGTCGGCGCGGCGGTCGGTCCGATGTTCGGCGATGTGGCGGCATGGGGCTTCGGCATGGCGTTTCCCGCCGTGTTTCTGGTACTGCTGCGCGGCATGTGGAAAAGTTTTTCGGCGGCACGCCCTTGGTTTGTCAGCCTGATTGTGGCGGCGATGACCTATCTCTCGACCGAAGGCGCATGGTATGTCCCCGCCGGTGCACTGGCCGGGCTGATGACCGCCTATTTCCAAGGAGGACAGAAATGACTCCGCTGATTTCGTCGGACTCGATGCTGGTTTTCCTGAGTATGCTGGCCGTTACCTATTCCACCCGCCTCGCCGGTTTCTTCGCCCTGCGCAACCGCACTCTGAGCAAACGCGCGGCGGCGGTAATGGAAGCCGCGCCGGGCTGCGTGCTGATTTCGGTCATCGCCCCGTATTTCGTTTCCAACAAACCGCACGAACTGATCGCCATCGCCCTGACCGTAGTGGCCGCCAGCCGCCTGTCGATGCTGCCGACGGTATTAATCGGCGTGGCCGCATCAGGGCTGTTCGGCTACCTGTTGCAATAAACCCTTTTTTCAGACGGCCTCCGCCGACAAAGGCCGTCTGAAACCCCGAAAGCAAAATCATGGCCAATCAACGACTCATCTACGGCTTCCACGCCGTCAACGCCCGCCTGTGGCAAAACCCGAAATCGATTACCGAACTCTACGTCCAAGAAGGCAAAAACGATGCCCGCACGCGCGACGTGTTGGAAAAAGCGGCAAACGAAAACGTGCGCGTACACTTTGCCGACGCCGACCGCCTCAACGCCATCAGCAAAGGCGCGCGGCATCAGGGCGTGGTCGGGTTTATCGACGCTTCCAAAAACCACGTCCACCTTGAAGACGTATTGGAAAACCTGAGCGAACCGCCGTTGCTGCTGATACTCGACGGCATCACCGATCCGCATAACCTCGGCGCGTGCCTGCGTACCGCCGACGCAATGGGCGTACACGCCGTCATCGCACCGAAAGACAAAAGCGCGGGACTGAACGCCACCGTCAGCAAAGTCGCCTGCGGCGCGGCGGAAACCGTCCCCTACATCACCGTAACCAACCTCGCCCGCACCCTGCGCGAGTTGAAAGAATACGGCATCTGGATCATCGGCACCGACATGGGCGGTGATTCCGACCTCTATCACTGCGACCTGCCCGACAGCGCGGCATGGGTGATGGGCAACGAAGGCGAAGGCATGCGCCGCCTGACGCGCGAACATTGCGACATGCTGGTGTCGATACCCATGTTCGGCACGGTCGAAAGCATGAACGTCTCCGTCAGCGCGGGCATGGTGTTGAGCGAAACGCGCCGTCAGCGGGTGTTGAAAGCAGAAAAATAGGCTCGGTATCGCGAACAGCCAAGGTCGTCTGAAAACTTTTCAGACGGCCTTTTTATCAACTGTAAATCTCAGCCCCTTTCTTCACAAACTCAACCGCTTTTTCCTCCATGCCCTGCCGCTGGGCTTTTTGCTTGTCGGCGTAGTCGCGTACTTCCTGCGTGATTTTCATCGAGCAGAATTTGGGGCCGCACATCGAGCAGAAGTGGGCGATTTTCGCGCCTTCGGCGGGCAGGGTTTCGTCGTGGAAGCTCTCGGCGCGTTCGGGGTCGAGGCTTAAGCGGAATTGGTCGCGCCAGCGGAACTCGAAACGCGCCTTGCTCAGGGCGTTGTCGCGCAACTGTGCGCCCGGCCAGCCTTTGGCGAGATCGGCGGCGTGGGCGGCCAGTTTGTAGGTGATGATGCCGGTGCGCACGTCTTCTTTGTCGGGCAGGCCGAGATGCTCTTTCGGGGTAACGTAGCAGAGCATGGCTGTGCCGTACCAGCCGATATTGGTCGCGCCTATGCCCGAGGTGATGTGGTCGTAGCCGGGGGCGATGTCGGTAACGAGCGGGCCGAGGGTGTAGAAAGGCGCTTCAAAGCAGTGTTGCAACTCTTCGGTCATGTTTTCTTTGACGCGCTGCAGCGGTACATGGCCGGGGCCTTCAATCATGACTTGGACGTCGTGTTCCCATGCTTTGGCGGTCAATTCGCCCAAAGTGTGCAGCTCGGCGAATTGGGACTCGTCGTTGGCATCGGCAATGCAGCCGGGACGAAGGCCGTCGCCGAGGCTGAACGATACGTCGTAGGCTTTCATGATTTCGCAGATTTCGTCGAAATGCGTGTAAAGGAAGTTTTCCTGATGGTGGGCGAGGCACCATTTCGCCATGATGGAGCCGCCGCGCGATACGATGCCGGTGAGGCGGTTGGCGGTCATCGGTACATAACGCAGCAACACGCCCGCGTGTATGGTGAAATAGTCCACGCCTTGCTCCGCCTGCTCGATTAAGGTGTCGCGGAACAAATCCCAAGTCAAATCTTCGGCAATGCCGCCGGTTTTTTCCAAAGCCTGATAGATGGGCACCGTGCCGATGGGGACGGGCGCGTTGCGGATAATCCATTCACGCGTCTCGTGGATGTGCGCGCCGGTGGACAAATCCATAATCGTGTCCGCGCCCCAACGCAGCGACCACACCATTTTTTCGACTTCTTCGGTCAGGCTGGAGGTTACGGCGGAATTGCCCAAATTGCCGTTGATTTTCACGCGGAAGTTGCGGCCGATAATCATCGGTTCGAGTTCGGGGTGGTTGATGTTGGCGGGGATAATCGCGCGTCCGGCGGCGATTTCTTGGCGTACGAATTCAGGCGTGATTTGGTCGGGGTGGGTCGGGATATTTGCGCCGAAACTTTGACCTGCGTGTTGTTTCAAGAGCTTGGCGTATTCGGGCCGTCTGAAAAGTTCGTCCAGCTTCATGCGTTCGCGTATGGCGGCAAACTCCATCTCCGGCGTGATGATGCCGCGGCGCGCATAGTGAAGCTGGGTTACGTTGCTGCCGCTTTTCGCGCGGCGCGGGCGGGTGATTTGGTTGAAACGCAGATGGGCGGTTTGCGGATCGTGTGCGCGTTCGATGCCGTATTCGCTGGAAAGCTTGGGCAGGATTTCGGTATCGCCGCGTTCGTCCAGCCATGCGGTGCGGACGTGCGGCAAACCTTGTTTCAGGTCGATGTGTGCCGCCGGATCGCCGTACACGCCGCTGGTGTCATAGACGGGAATCGGCGGATTGGCTTCCGTGCCTTGCGCCGTGTAGGTGTCGTCCTGACGGATTTCACGCAAAGGCACGCGGATGTCGTCGCGGCTGCCTTGCAGATACACGCGCTCCGAGTTCGGATATTTGAAGCGGATGCCGATGTCTTCGCTCAAGTCGGCAAGCTCGCGCGCTTCGTTGCCGGAGGTTTTGGCGGTTTTCTTTGGCGTAGTCATAAAAAATGCTCCTGTTTTCTCGTTTGAAAAGAAGAAACAGGAGCGTTTTGCTTTTTCAGACGGCCTCAATATCAAAAAAGGCCGTCTGAAAGACAGAATCCGTGAAAACTCCCCACGCAGGTATTATCCCGATCGGGTGTAAAGGGTATTTCTCAGCCGCCTGAACATCAGGCAGCACCCCTGTTTCGTATAAGGAAGGATTATAAACCACGATTAGGGTTTATTGGAAATCTTAACAGGGCTAACATCGGTATTTTAAAAGGAATGAATGACTTGAATATCGGAGGGGAGCTATATTGCATTTCCATAAATCGAAACGTCGTCTGAAAAGCAAAACAACTTTTTCAGACGACGTTTGGTACGGCACAAATTTAGGATAACGGGTTCCGTTACCCTAAATCTACGGCTTATTTGTTGTTCGGATGGGATTCCATCGGTGCAGACAAAGGCAGTTCGGGCATGGTGCGGGCGGAGTCGGAAACATTGCCGGACAGTGTTTTCAGGAAGGCAACGATGTTGTCGGTGTCTTCTTTAGATAAGTCTTTACCCAGTTGCGCTTTACCCATGATGGTAACGGCTTTGTCCAATTCCCAAACGCTGCCGTTGTGGAAATATGGATAAGTTTTAGCGACGTTACGCAAGCCGGGGACGCGGAAGAAGAATTCGTCTTCGGCTTTTTTGGTTACGTCGGCACGGCCTTTGTCGTGTTTCGGATCTTCGATGAATTTCCAGTACGGGCCTTCAACCAAACCGAATTTTTGGAAGGTTGCGCCGCCGAGGTTGACGCCGCTGTGGCAGGCGATACAGCCGTTGTCCATAAAGGCGCGCACGCCTTTGCGCTCTTGTTCGTTCAGGGCGTTGACGTTGCCTTTGAGGTAGTCGTCCCATTTGGTCGGCGTCAGCAGAGTGCGTTCGAATGCGCCCAGTGCGGTGGTGATGTTTTTGAAGGAAACTGCGCCGTCTTCAGGGAAGGCGGTTTTAAACAGTTCTTGATATTCGGGGATTTTGGCGATTTTGGCAGCGGCTGCTTCTTGCGAGTCGTTTGCCATTTCCACAGGGTTCACCAACGGTCCGCCGGCTTGTTCTTCAACATCGGCCGCGCGACCGTCCCAGAACTGCATACCGAGCAGGGCGGCGTTTAAAGCGGTCGGGGAGTTGCGTCCGCCGAACTGTCCTTTATGGCCTTGGCTGGTCGGCAGGTTGTCCACGCCTGCGGTGGCAAGGTTGTGGCAGGAGTTGCAGCTTACGGTGTTGCCTTTGGAGAGTCGCGGCTCATACCATAATTGATGGCCGAGTTTGACCTGCTCTTCGGTAAACGGGCGCAGTTTCTGCATTTCTTCGGCACTCGGCAGCGGTTTGAAAATACTCTGTGCGCGTTTGAGCAATTCTTGCTCTTCAGGTGAAGCATTGCTGTCGGCAACGGCGGCGGAGGCCGCAGAAGCCGCATTCGAAGCAGCGTTTCCGGCAATAGTTGGGGAGGCCGTCTGAACGGCGGCTTCCGAAGCTCCCGAAGCCGCTTCCGGCGCCCCGCTACCCTGACCGCCGCAGGCGGCAAGGGCAAACAATACGGCTAAGGGCAGAACCAGACGGCGAGGATTTTGGTAGTTCATAATATATTCCTTTTGGGCTTTATTGGTTGAATGTCCTTGAGGAAGCGTTTCTCCCTTTTTTCCCGCATTCACCGGCAAACCGGTTTGCGCTTTTTTACAAAATTATAGTAATCCCCTGACAATATACTTTTGCGTAAAATCAACTTTCGCACTGTCATAGCCGCAGACAATCCCTGCCATTGACGAACACGACCTTCTGGCTGCCGCGCAAACCGGCACCGGCAAAACTGCCGCCTTCATGCTGCCCGGCCTCGGGCGGTTCAAACGTTTCGCTACCCTTCCCCCCCTCCCCCGCGATGCACCCCATGCGGAAAATAACCAACGGCAAAAGGCCGTCTGAAACACCCCAAACTGGGTTTTCAGACGGCCTTTTACCGTTATCTCGAACGATGGCGAATGGAACGCTGATGAAGAGGTGGCGAACCGTCAGATTGGTTTTCAGAGAAGAAACCGCTGTATTACCTGATTAAAAGGCCGTCTGAAAACTTTATCCCGTTTTCAGACGGCCTTTGCGGTCAGGCTTTCCGCCGCCGGCGTTCGCCCGGCAGCAGCATGTCCGCCCATTTGATGATGTTGGCGACTTCGGCGGGGTTGAGTTCGTAGAACTGTCCGCGTTTGAGGCGGTTGGGCAGGCCGATGGGGCCGAAGCCGACGCGCACGAGGCGGCTGACGGTGAGGCCTTGGCTTTCGAATATGCGGCGTACTTCGCGGTTGCGGCCTTCTTTAATCACGACGTTGTACCATTTGTTTGCGCCTTCGCCGCCTTGTTCGTAGATGCGTTCGACTTTTGCCAAGCCGTCTTCGAGCATCACGCCTTCTTCGGTGAGGCTGCGCATTTGTTCGGTGGTCAGCCCGCCCAGTACGCGCACGGCGTATTCGCGTTCGACTTCGAAGCTGGGGTGGGCGAAACGTTGGACGAGTTCGCCGGAGGTGGTCAGGATGAGCAGGCCGCTGGTGTTGATGTCCAAGCGTCCGATGGCGACCCAGCGGCTGCTGGCGGCCTGCGGCAGGCGGTCAAAGATGCTGACGCGGCCTTGCGGGTCGTCGCGGGAGACGATTTCGCCTTCTTGTTTGTAATACAGGATGATGCGCGGCAGGCGGTCTGCCCATTTGAGTTTGATGATGCTGCCTTTGACGGTAACGTGGTCGTCGGGGGTGACTTTGTCGCCCAGTTGCGCGGTTTTGCCGTTGACCGTTACCCAGCCGTTGTTGATCCACTCTTCCATTTCGCGGCGCGAGCCGACGCCGGATGCGGCAAGCACTTTTTGCAGGCGTTCGGGTTCCATGCGCGACAAGTCGCTGCGGCGTTCTTTCAAATCGCGCGCGCGTTCCATGATTTTTTGGTTGGGATTGCGGACGACGAGTTTTCTGGCTTTGGCGGCGCGCTGTTTGGGGGCGTTTTGCGGCTTGAGGTCGTCTGAAACTTTTTGTCCGTAAGGTTTGGAAGCGGCTTTGCGCGTTTCGTCTTTGGGACGGGCTTTGCTTTTGAAAGGTTTGGCGGTTTTCTTGGCAGACGGGGCTGCGCCGTCGCGCCATTGGCGTTTGCTGGTGGGTTGCTTGGACATGGAGTTCTCCTAACGCGTTTCCTGATGATCGGAACGGTTCTTCTGCGGCGGTGGCGGCAGGATAAGTTACGGATAAAAGGCCGTCTGAAACGAATGAAACGAGTTTTGTTAAAACGTTTTTATATTTCAGACGACCTTTTGCTGAGTCGGGATTTTACCCTATCGGCTTGAAGCTGTGGAAAGTTTAAGGCGACAGCCGCTCGCGTATCCAGTTGCCGTCAACCAAGCGGTATTGGATGCGGTCGTGCAGGCGGCTGGGGCGGCCCTGCCAGAATTCGATGCGATCGGGAATGACGAGATAGCCGCCCCAATGCGGCGGACGCGGGACGTGCAGCGGGTGTTTCGCGCCTACGGCAGCGGCTTTGGCAACCAACAGCGCCTTGCTCGACAACACTTCGCTTTGCGCGCTTGCCCATGCGCCGATGCGGCTGGTGTAGGGGCGGCTGTCGAAATATTCGTCCGAAGCGGCGGCATCCAGTTTTTCAATGCGTCCTTCAACGCGCACCTGCCGCTCCAGCTCCGGCCAGAAAAACGTCATGGCGGCAAACGGATGCGCGTCAAACGAGCGTCCTTTGCGGCTTAAGTAATTGCTGAAGAACACGAATCCCTGCGGATTGACTTCTTTCAGCAGCACCACGCGGCTGTTCGGTCTGCCGTCTTCGCCCACGGAAGCCACGTTGACGGCGGTCGGCTCGTTGACTTGCGAATGAATCGCCTCGTTCAGCCATTGCTCGAACTGGACAATCGGGTCGGCATGGCATTCCGATTCCGACAGTTCGCGCTTGCTGTAATCTGCGCGGATATTGTGCAAATCCATTTTTATCCTCCGTTTTCCGATATCGGGCCAGCGGGAATTGCGCCCCGACCCATCATACCCCCATTGTTCAGACGGCCTCAAGCGCTGCTGTTATAATGCGCTTTTTTATTGATACAAACGAAAAACCATGCAAACCGAAGTCGAACTGAAAATCCTCAATCCGAAAATGGCGGACAAACTGCCCGCCTACGCCACGCCGGGTTCTGCCGGACTGGACCTGCGCGCCTGTTTGGACGAAGCCGTCACCCTGCAACCGGGCGACACTTATCTCGTTCCGACCGGTCTGGCGGTTCACCTTGCCAATCCCGACTACGCCGCCGTTTTGCTGCCGCGTTCCGGTCTGGGACACAAACACGGCATCGTCTTGGGCAACTTGGTCGGACTGATCGACTCGGACTATCAGGGCGAACTCAAAGTCTCCGTGTGGAACAGGGGCAAAGAAGCGTTCACCATCGAGCCGATGGAACGCATCGCGCAAATGGTGATTGTTCCCGTCGTCCAAGCCTCGTTTAAAGTCGTGGACGAATTTGCCGCCAGCGAACGCGGCGAAGGCGGCTTCGGCAGCACGGGCAAATCTTAACCGGCTTGCGGAATAGCAATCATAAAGATGAGGCCGTCTGAAAACAATCATGTTTCAGACGGCCTCATCTTTGAAGAATTAAAATCCGACGCCGCTCGGCCTCAACGGGATTTCAGGCGGTTCCACATCGTTCTGACCGTACCGCCGTAATACTCGCTTTCAGTGCAGTAGGCGGTCTCGACCACGCATTTGCCCTGCGTGCCGTATTTCTTCATGCACTGGTTCAACGCAGCCTGTTGCGCGTTTCTGTAAAACGGCGAAGTCATCACTACGGCGGTATCGTGCATCAGCCTGCCGTCGTTTTTCGGAAACGCAACAGCCACGCAGGTATTATGCAGCGGCACGATGGTTTTGCAGCCGGTATGTTCGTTGTCCTGCTGCACGCCCGCCTGTATGTCTTTGCTGCGGCAGTAATCGCGCATTTCCTGATGCGCATCGGCCTGCGGCGCGTTTTCGCGCGTGGTTTTGACTTGGACGCTCTCGTTCAGGTTGGCGGGATTCTGCCAGAAAATCAGGTAACCGTAGGTATCGGCTGCCGTTGCGGCGGCGGCAAGGCCGCCGATAATCAATGCGAAAAGTGTCTTTTTCATGAATCGCTCCCAGATGCCCGTATTGGATTTATACTGCCCTCATTATAATGCAAAAAGCAAAAGGCCGTCTGAAACCGCTGTTTCAGACGGCCTTTTAGCATTCAATCCGCTTTCGGCTGCCCGCCGCCGTATGCAGAAGACGAGGTGCAGAACACGGTTTCAATCTGGCAATCGGCGTCTTCCCCGTATTTCAGACGGCATTTCGCCAAAGCCTCTTCCGCCACCGGCGCGAATTTCATGTTGCCCGCCACAACCACATTATTGTGTTTCAACAATCCGCGCACACCCGGCCATGCGGCGGCGGCGCAGCTGTTGCGCAATGCGGTAACGTTCTGGCAACCCGTGCGTACTTTGCCGCCCGCGTCCAGTTTCGCATCCTGCGCGCGGCAGAAAGCATCCAGTTCCACTTTCGCCGCCAGCTCGTCGGCATCTTCCTGCGTGGTTTTGGTTACGGTAACGACTTCCGGCTTGTCGGGATTTTCCCAAAAGACCAGATAGCCGAAGGTGTCCGAGGCGGCGGCGGCAGGTATCAGTACGGAAACGAACAATGCAGGCAATATCTTCATACGGGCGCGGAGGAAAGGAATCGGCATCATTATATCGCCAAACGGCTATAAAACGGCAGAAAACACTGATTTAAACGGCTGTTTGCCGTTTACCAATGCGAAGGCCGTCTGAAAATAAATTTTCAGACGGCCTTTATCTATCGGATGCCATCAAGCCGCTTTGCGGTGGTAATGCCGTAGTGCGTGTTCTTTGCGACGACCGCTACTGAAGGCGGATACGCGTTTCAGATAACCAATAACGCGGGTGCCGTAGTCGATGTCGTGCGAACCGCATGCGGAACAGGCGTGCAGAGTGCGTTTGTCGATATGGCCGCATTCGTTGCAGATGGTGATGCGCACGTTCACGCAGAAGTAGTTGCAGCCGGTTTGCGCGGCGATGTCCAAGAGCGAGCGATAGCCGGATTCGGGCAGGGCTTCGTCGAGGTTCAGGTGCAGCGCGGAGCCGCCGTCGAGCCAGTCCACCAGTTCTTTGCCGTGCAGCAGGAATTTGTCGAGCGCGTTGATTTCTTCGTCTTCGACGACGTAGAAATAGGAGTTGTAACATTCGCGGCTGACTTTGTAGCCGTCGGCTTTGTCCCATTTGGCGTTTTTCACGCCGAGGTTTTCGGCGGGAACAAACTCGGTGTTGAACTTCACGCCGTAGTGCTTGCTGGCGGCTTGATTAGCTTCAAATATGGTTTTCAGACGACCTTGGACGAAGTTGATGTAGTCATCGTTGTAGCCGACTTTGATGCCTTGCGATTCGGCGGCTTCCGCCATGCCGTTGATGCCGATGGTGAGGAACTGTTTGTCCAGCGTAATGAAGCCTGCATCGTAAACGGGTAGCATTCCGGCAGCTTGGTATTCTTCCATCAGTTTGCGATAGGCGTATTGGTATTTGTGGATTTTGGCGACTTCGGCGGCAAGGTCGCGCCCGTCTTGCTCCAGTCGGTTCATATTGATGGTGATGACGTTGATGGAACCGGTCGCCACGCCGCCCGCACCGAGTGTGTAGCTGAAGGTTCGGTCTTCGATGGCGTTGCGCAGGCGGCAGCAGGAAGCCAACGAGTCGGGGTTGTCGGAAAGATAAACGAAGAAGGAATTTCCTTCCGCCAACTCTTTCGCCATTTCGTCGGCAAACACGGTGTCTTTGCATTTGCCGCCATCGGTCAGCATCGCAGCGGTAACGACGGGGAAGGTCAAAACGGCTTTGGTGCGTTCCTGATTGAACCATTTGAGGAAGAAGTTTTGCAGCTTCGCCACGCTCGCCCACACCGGTTTGCTGAAATCGGGGAAGACGAAATCGCCGAACATCGCATCGAAATAGTATTGATCGTAAACGGAAATATTCCAGAATACGCTCTGATAGCCGCGCGCGGCAGCGGGCTGGTTGATGCTGTATACCACCTGCTGCATGTGGTTGGCGATTTCTTTGCCGTGGGTTTCCAAATAATCGTCGCCGTAGTCTTTGCGGGCGAAGTAGTCGAAATAGGTCAGAAATTCGACCGTCGCCACCGCACCGGCAAACTGCGCGCTGATGGCAAACACAAGATTGATAAACGAACCGCAAAACGAAGCCAGATGTTGCGGCGCTTTGGATTCGCCGCCGAGTTTGCTTAAGCCGTCGAGTAGGAAAGGATACAGCGTAACCGACACACAATAAGGCTTGAGGCTGGTTTCGTCGTGCACATAAATCTCGTGCGCCTCAATCTGGCGGATGTATTCGTCGGCAACGGATTGGTCGAAAATTTCGGCGATTTTGCGCGACACTTGGGCGCGGTTAATCTGCACGAAAAAGTCTTTCATGATTTCCGCTTCCATCGTGGCGATGTTTTTCTGGGTAACGTTGGCGTTGGCATCCATTTTCGAGCCGTCCGCCGCGTTTTGCGCGCTGATGTAGTCGTGCATGAATTGCAGTTTGCCGTTTAACTGTTCGGGATGCAGCCGAATCATGTTAATTCCTCCTGTGTGGGTTGGATAAAAAGCCTCAGGCCGTCTGAAAAGCGGCCGCCTGCGGCTGAGTTGTAATCGGGATGATTTTGGGCGCGGGTTTGTCTTTGATAAACAAGCGGTTCAACACCTCGCCCGTGCGCAAATCGATAAACTTCTGATTGGTGGTCGGGCTGTCCAAGCCGCCCAGCTCCATCTGCCAGCGGCCGGTTTTCAGATACGTCAGATAAGGCAGGATGCCGTCTGAAACCGCCTCCAGCTCCTCACGCTCCAAACCGGTGTACAAACAGGCTTTCAAACCGGCCTGCGTCACGATGCCCAACATTTTCTGCAAGGCTTCCGGCTGCCATTCCCCGCCCATAAACAACACGCAGCTAATCAGCCCGCGATAGCGTTTCAGACGGCCTTTCAAATAATCCTCGGTCAATTCCGTGCCGATACCTTCTTTCCACGCATCGGCACTGTGGCAGCCTTTGCAGCGCAGCGGGCAGCCTGAAAACAGAAACGCCAGCGACACTTCGCCCGGCACTTCCTGCCATACGATTTGCTCGATTGTGAATTTCAGCCGATTCATCTCGCATCACCATAAACACAACATTTAGTGCGTATTAAATCATAAAAATACTATATATAGTATTTTATTTAACAATGCAGTTTTTAGTAACGATAAAAATTTATAATTTGTGCGATTGGGTTTTTAAATATATCGGACAATTCGAAACAAATAAAAAGGCCGTCTGAAAACGCGACATCGGCAAAACCGAAACTTCGGTTCCTGCCACTCGGCACTAACGTTTTCAAACAGCCTCAGATTTCATTTTGCAGAAGACCTGCGTTCTCCGAACACAGTTGTCTGGCTACCCATCCATATAACAACGATGCCGTCTGAAAAGAACCTCTCTTTTCAGACGGCATCCGAACGGGAAATCCGTATTCGGTCATTACCAGCCAAAATTCACTGCCTGATTACCACGGAATTTCAAAACACCTTATCCAGACTACCAATAAGCGCGCAAACCGACAACGGTGGTGTAGTTACGCTCTTTGGTACGCAATTCGTCCCGACGATATTTTTTCGTATGCGTGTTTTGGACTTCCACAAACGTTTTCATATTGAAAGGCTTGCTTTTCGGAATCAGATAATATTCCGTGCCCAGCATAAACTGGTGCTGTTTCTCTTTCTTATCCGAACCGGACACATAGTCCTGCTTTTCCGTTTTATAGGCATACATACCGTATGCGCGCCAGTCGCTGGTCAACTTATGGTACAGAATCGTACGGATTTCATTGTTGGTCTCTTTGTTGCCCGCGCCCTCTTCATCTTTAGTAATACTGCGCTCCAAATCCAAACCGACGGTGGTTTTATCGTAAGTATACGCGCTGCCGATTGAGTAGGCGGTACGAAAATAGTCGGAAGGTTCGGATTGGCGGAAACGTTCGCGGGACGTACCGGTCCCTACGATAAATTCCTGTTTGTCGTCTATTGTGAATTTTTTAATGGCACCGACACCCCAAATATCTTTACGTTTGTTGTCCAAACTCAAACCGTCGTTGCCGCGCGGACTGCTGCCGCCATAAAACACACCGGCTTTGATACCTTGGTCTTTATTGTCATAAACATATTGAACTGACCGGCGGACGCTGGAAGCCAGCAGCCCGTCGCTCAAACTCAGCGTATTTGCCAAATCGGTTTGTTTGACATCGTCGGTAATAACCGACTGATTGCCGTAGGTCAACTCCCCGAACCGTTTATGACCGACACCCGCATAAAGTTGGCGGGTATAAAGATGGTCGAAATTATGGTTCGAACGGGCATCGTTACCGGCATTGTCTTTACCGCGAAACCGCCATTCGACGCGGCCCAAGCCGTAAAAATCATTGCCCAGCGACTGTTTCAGTTTGAACCCGAAGCGGGTACCGTTATTCTGAATCGGACGGTTGGTCTGATTTTTAGTAACCGACCCTTCTTTGACATCAGTTTCTTTATCGGCGGTATTGGTCAATTTAATACGGGCGGAACCGACGAATTCCACTTTCGTACCGGAGTTCTGGCTGTCGACCAATGTTACTGCTGAAGCGGTACTTGCTGCGAAAGCGGACATTAAAAAAGCTAAGGCAGTTTTTTTCATTATGGCTTCCTTAAGAAAAATTAGTAATCTAGCGCCAGTTTACCAGTTTATAAAAATCAATCAATATTAATTAATATCACAATAAAAAACGCAATCGTCAATAAGCTATATCATTATAATTTAAATGAAATTATACATAAGAATATCATTAACGTACCCGGTTAACCACCCTTCTAATCATTTCTTTAACATCTTATCTATATACATAATGAAAATATCTATTTTCCTACAAAAATATATTTTCATTTAATAAATATATTTTTTACAAAATTTAATATGAATATTTTTGGATTGCCATTTATAATAATCACGCAATAATAAAATTATTTTTCAAGCAATTTATTAATTAAAATTATTAAATTTTAAAGGAATAATTAAATTATGCCGAATATATTAAAAAATAGAAACACGGCACCCAGAATTGCATTCTATTCGCACGATACCATGGGATTGGGACATGTCAGACGCAATATGTTGCTGGCGCAATCGGTATTGGAAGCCCATCCCGACGCCGACGTTCTGCTCTTGTCGGGTGTCCGCGAGTCCGGCGCGTTCAAACTTCCCCAAGGAGCCGACAGCGTAACATTGCCGACTTATTTTAAAACATCGGAAGGGAAATATATCCCCCGCTCGTTAGGTAATGATATTACGCGGTTGGTAAAAATCAGAAAGGAAATCATCAGTGCTGCTTTAGATGCGTTCGAACCGGACATCGTCATTATCGACAATGTGCCGCGCGGCGCAATGAACGAGCTGGACAATATCCTCCCCGAGCTGGCCAGCCGCGGTACGCACATTATTTTAGGCGTCAGGGATATTATCGACGAACCGGAAGCCGTACTTAATCAATGGGAAAAACTGAAAAATATTGAAATCATCCGTTTATATTTTTCCGAAATCTGGGTTTACGGCGACCCTAACCTATATGATTTCATTAAAGAATACCGATTACCCGAAGACATCTGCGAGAAGCTGCGCTATGTGGGCTATCTCGACCAAACCCGCCGCAACGAAACCCGCGGCCTCGATAATATTATTTCCGAGGTCAAGTCGCCTTACGCATTATGCGCGGTCGGCGGCGGGCAGGACGGTTTCGAACTTGCCAGAGCCTTTGTTCAGGCACGATTGCCTGAAGGCTGGAACGGTTTGCTGATTGCGGGCGCATTGATGCCCGGACAGCAGCGCGAACAACTCCATGCTTTGGCCGGGGCGCGTCAGGATATTAAGGTAATCGATTTCGTACCCGAACCCTTAAAAATCATGCGAAACGCCGAATGTATCATTTCAATGGGCGGATACAACACGACGACCGAGATTTTGTCTTTCAACAAGCGCGCCCTGATTGTGCCCCGCATCATACCGAGGACCGAACAATGGATTCGCGCCTCCCGCCTGGCGGAAATGGGCGTCATCGACTGCCTGCATCCGAAAGATTTGACGCCGCAAGTACTGAGCGAGTGGCTGGCTTCCAGAAAAACAAAACTGAATGCGCGCGACGTATTACGTTTTGACGGCTTGGACCGAATAGTGAACGAAATTCAAGCCATTCTTCACAATAACAACGCCAACTAACCACGAAAGTCTGATTAAAACATGAATAACAACCCAACCTCGGCAACCCGACCTCTTTATATCGGATACATACTGAAACGCTATCCCCGTTTTTCCGAAACTTTTGTGGTTAATGAAATTTTGGCGCACGAACGCGAAGGGGTGAAAATCGATATTTTTGCATTGGGGCCGGTGGAAGACACCCATTTCCAAGACGGAATTTCAAGGGTTCGCGCACCCGTAACGCGCTTGGAACACAAACATTACAAACCGGAGACCGTATGGCTGCTTATTCAGACGGCCTTTGAACGGCTGCCAAACTTTGCGGAAAAACTGGCACGGGCCAAATGTGCCGTATATGAATTGACGCAAAGCATTTCAGTGGCGCTGGAAATACAAAACCGCGGTATTCAGCACCTGCACGCCCATTTCGGCACGCAGGCGGCGACCGTGGCGCGTCTGGCGGCCGATTTTGCCGGCATTACTTACACCTTTACCGCCCATGCCAAGGATATTTACTTCCGATACGCAGAACCTACCCGTCTGGATATGAAAATGCGCGATGCCTTTGCCACGGTAACGGTATCCGACTACAACCTCGCCTATTTGCAGCAGCAATACGGCAAAGATGCGGAAAAGGCCGTACGCATCTACAACGGTATGGACTTGAGCAAATTCCCATACAACGAATTTACTTCCCGCGAACGCCATATTCTGGCGGTAGGCCGTTTGGTTCCGAAAAAGGGATTCAGCGTACTGCTCGAGGCGTTGTCGCTGCTGAAAAAACAAAATATCCGAATGCACTGCACATTGGTCGGCGGCGGCCCGTTGTATGAAGATTTGTCCGCCCGAACCGAAGCCTTGGATATTGCCGACATAGTAACGATGGTCGGCCCGATGCCGCAGCCGGACATCATCAGACTGATGAAAAACAGCAATATGGTTGTGGCACCGTGCGTTATCAGCGACGACGGCGACCGCGACGGCCTGCCGACCGTATTGCTGGAATCGATGGCTTTGGGTACTCCTGTGATTTCGACCCAGGTGGCCGGCATTCCCGAATTGGTCATAGACGGCGAAACGGGCTTTTGCGTGCCGTCTGAAAATCCGCAGGCGTTGGCCGAAGCGATGGCGCGCCTGTTGGACGACCATGATATTTGCCGGACATTCTCCCGCAACGGCCGCGCATTAATCGAACGCGAATATGACGAAGACCGCAACGCTGCGAAATTACGTCAGATTTTCAACGATGCAATCGACAGCCGTCCGACAGTTTAAATGGAGGGAGGACCCATGCGAGTTGCTTATATCTGTGCCGACCCGGGCATTCCGGTATTCGGCACCAAAGGGGCTTCCGTCCATGTACAGGAAGTGGTTAAAGCAATGCTGTCCAGAGGATTGGACGTTACCCTGTTCGCCCAACGGTTGGGCGGGGACGTACCCGAAGCATTGAAAAATGTTCCAATCCGGAAATTGGAAACCTTACCGAAAGACTCGGTGGAAATCCGTGCTCGCGCCGCTTTGGCTGCCAATGCCAAAGTCGAAGCCATGCTGGAAGCGGAAGGACCGTTCGATATGGTTTACGAACGTTACTCCCTGTGGAGCAGCGCCGGTATGGATTTTGCGAAAAAACACGGTTGCGCAGGAATATTGGAAGTAAATGCCCCCTTGATTGAAGAACAGAAAAAACACCGCGAATTACCGCTTGAAAACGAAGCGCAACAAATCGCAGAGTCTGTTTTTGCCGCTGCGGACGCCATGATTGCCGTTTCCCCCGGAGTGAAACAATACCTTGAAACATTTGAAAAGGCCCGAGGCCGCGTACACGTTGTAGCCAACGGCGTGGCATTGGATCGCTTTGCCCCTGCTGCGGAAAAAAATGCCCGAAGGCTGCAAACCCTCACGCCTTCTTCGGAAGTTACCGTAGGTTTTTTGGGCACATTAAAGCCGTGGCACGGTCTGGCGACACTGGTCGAGGCATGGGCCTTATTGCGGCAGCGCGGACAGGATGTACGCCTGCTGATAGTCGGAGACGGCCCCGAACACGAATCGCTGCACAACAGAATCGATGCTTTAGGCTTGCTGGAACATGTGGAATTTACCGGTGCAGTACAGCCCGAAAATGTCCCCGAATGGCTCGGACGAATGGATATTGCCGTCGCTCCTTATCCGAATATGGAACATTTCTACTTCTCACCGCTGAAAATCTACGAGTACATGGCGGCGGGCATTCCCGTTGTCACCACAAAAGTGGGCCATCTGGAAAGCGTGGTGGCACACAACCGGAACGGTATGCTGGTGGAAGCCGAAAATCCCGAAAAAATGGCGGACTGTATCGCCTCGCTCATCAAACAACCGGCAGAACTTCGGCGCTTGGGCACTTCCGCCCGCCAAACCGCCGAACAAGAACACAGTTGGCTCGCCGCAGTAGACCGCATTCTTAGAATTGCTGCCGATACAGGCCGTCTGAAAAAACATTTTAAGAAAACCGCTCATGAAGAACTATGACTGGCAGGCTGCCGCCCGCCGTTTTCTAAACTACATCCGCCCGAAACGGCCTGACCGCCCCGCCATGCAGCAAAACAACTGGTGGCTGGTGGCAAACCGTTTTAGAGATTACATCCGGCCGGAACGCTGGCTTATCGCCGGTTCGCTGTTGTCCCTGCTGACCGCGACTTTCGTCCGTCTGCTCAAGCCGCTTCCGCTGGCTTTCGCCGTGGATTACATCCTGGTCGAAGTAGTGGAACACGTCGACAAAATAGACGGCGGGAAAAGTCCCGCGGTTAAAAACATCAAGTTTGACACCAGCCTGTTTGAAATCTCCCTTCAGTCTATTGACAAACAATATCTGCTGCTGGGTTGCGGAATAGCCGTCGTCCTGATTGCCCTCCTGATGGCGGCCAGTAACTTTTTAAGTACCGTAGGGCTGTCTCTGGCGGGCAGCCGCATTTTGGCCAAGGTACGCAGCGACTTGTTCGTGCACTTGCTCGGTCTGTCGATGAGATTTCATTCTCAGGCCAAAAACGGCGATTTGACCATGCGCTTAGTCAGCGATGTCGCCATGTTGCGCGAAGCGGTGGTAACGGCTCTGATGCCGATGCTGGCAAACATCTTTGTGCTATCGGGCATGCTCATCGTCATGTTCTACCTAGACTGGCGGCTGACGCTTTTCGCTATTGCCTCACTGCCGTTCCTATGGTTCACGACCAACCGCTCCGGCAGGCGCATTCACGAAGTCAGCCGCGCACAGCGCAAAAAAGAAGGCGGGTTGGCCTCAAAAGCATCTGAATACATTGCTTCCATCAAAACCATCCAGTCTTTGTCGCTGGAAAACGAAACCATCCGCAGTTTTGAAGGCAACAACGATCAGAGCCGCACGCAAGAAGTGAAATCCAAACGGCTTGCCGCAGGCTTGGAACGCCGCGTAGACCTATTGGTGGCAGTAGTTACGGCAGTGGTGTTGTTTAAAGGCGCGAATAATGTCTTGGGCGGACAGATGTCGACGGGCGAATTGATTGTGTTTATGTCTTACCTGAACAATTCGTTCCGGCCGGTACGCGAGTATGCCAAATACACCGCCCGTCTATCGAAAGCATTGGCCGCCGGCGAACGCATTATCGACCTGATGGACCAGCAACCCGACATTAAAGACCGGCCCAGCGCCAAAACGCTGACTGATGTGCGTGGCGAAATCCATTTTGACCATGTGGGTTTCAGTTACCAAGACAAAGATAAAAACTTTGTATCCGTATTGAAAGGCATGGATTTTAAAATTAATCCCGGCGAGAGCGTAGCGATTGTCGGCCCTTCCGGTTCGGGCAAAACGACCGTTGCCAACCTGATGCTGAGGCTGTACGAACCTGACAGCGGGATTATCCGCATCGACGGCCGCAATATTCAGGAATACACCATCGCCAGTCTGCGCAAACAAATCGCCGTCGTGCCGCAGGAAAACCTGCTGTTCGGCGTCAGCATCCGCGACAACATCGCACTGGGCGCATTGCACAATGCCGGCGAAGTAACCCACGGTGAAATTATTGCCGCCGCCAAACTGGCGAACGCCCACGATTTCATCAGCGTCCTGCCCGACGGTTACAACACCATATTAAGCGAACTCGGCAGTTCACTTTCAGGCGGCCAGCGACAGCGTATCGCAGTGGCACGGGCAGCCATCAGCCACAGCTCGATTCTGCTGTTGGACGAACCGACCGTGGGTTTGGACCGCGAAAGCGAAAGCCATGTGATTAACGCCTTGCATAATTTAATGAAAAACCGTACGACCATCATGATTACCCATGATTTGGCGTTTGCAGCCACTGCCGACCGGATTATCTTCATCGAAGGAGGCATAGTGATGGAACAGGGCAGCCACGAGGAACTGCTGGCCCTCGGTCAGAATTATGCAAACTGGTGGAAAATGCAGATAAGCTGATTTGTCTGTACCCAATTATTAATAGAAATAGAGGACCGGCCCTGATATGTTAACAGAAGCAGATAAAAAAATTATTTCGAACGATCCCGCCCTTCCCGGGTTGGCCGCGTTGCTGGATACGGAATTGCTGTTGGCAAAGTTGCGGGCAATTCCTGCATTGTGCACGGTAGAAAAAGCGGAGATTGAATATTTGCGCTACAAACCGGCCAACAGTTGCGCCTGCACAGTGCGTATCAGACTTGCGGACGGTTCAAGCCGGTATTACTACGCCAAGGCTTTGACCAAAGAGCGGTTCAAAGAATCTTGGAACAAGCCCTCCCGACAGAAACTGATACAGTCGGGGCATCCGCAGGCTCCGTTGGCTGTTTTCGATTCGCATATCATGCTTCTGCATCCTGCGCACGACCGCGGAATAGGCCATCTGAAATGGCTGATTGACCAAGCGGAACGCAGACATTTATTCAAAGCCTGTTCGCTGCCGCCGTTACAAGATTACGAAGAACTGGAAATCGATATTCTGCGCTACAAACCGGAACGCCGCTTGGTGGCAAGAATCAGCAAAGACCAGCAGCCTTTGGCGGTTATCCGTTGCGCCAATCCGGACGAATTCACCAAAATGCTGATGGGCAACGCATTCGGCGTCGCCCAAGGCGGCGTTCACCTGCTGGGAGCAGACGGTGCAAACCGTACCCTAGCCACCAGCTGGCAGAAAGGCCGGAGCCTCTGTCCGGAAGAAGGAGAGCCGCCCACGGCCGACTTAGTCCGACAACTGGCCAGACAGGTTACGCGCATTCATCATGCCGGTTACAAACATCCGATTCGATACACAATCGAAGACGAAGCTAAATCATTAAAAGGTGTCATCAACACCTTCAAGCATATCTTGCCGGAACAAACGGAATGGTTTGTCAGTTTGGTCGAACGTGTCGAAAAAGGGCTGGCTTCCGTTCCCGAACATTTTGCACTTATCCACGGAGATTTTTCACTGGATCAGGTGATCCGGCGGGAAAACAAACTCGGCGAGACCAAGCTGCACATTCTGGATTGGGACCGTTCCGCCTACGGCAATCCGTTGATGGATTTAGCCACGTTCCAAGCCAGATTGGAACTGCAAGTAATCGAAGGCATACTGCCGCGCCGGCGGGCCGACGAAATATTGGACACTTTCCTCAATACTTACCGAAAAAAAAGCGGAACGAGCCTTGACGGACTTTACTGGTTTACCGCTTCCGCCATGCTGCGCTTAGGTGCCGAACCTTTCCGCAAGCGCGACCCGCGATGGGAACAATGCGTCCTGCAACTATTGCAGCGTATTGAGGAGATTTTGGCCAAAACCGACGACCCTTATATACCGACGGCTGAAAACGATACCTGTTTTTCCGAAGACTCCCCCCTTATAACCCTGCTGGACGTCCCCAAAATGCAGGCGTTGCTGCACGACGAAAAAATTCTGCCCGCACATGAACACATACAGTCTGCCGTATTGTGCCGCTACAAAATACGGCGGCGCGCCCTAGTGGATTACCAAACCGATACAGGGCATTTAATCGGCAAATACCGCGCCAAAGGGCTGGATGAGCGTTCGTACCTCATACAGCAAAAACTGTGGGAATCAGGTTTTGACACTCAAGCACAAACAAGCGTACCCGAAACGGCAGGCAAACTGCCCGCGTTGAATACTTGGTTCCAATATAAGGTAAACGGACAAAACGTCGGCGACATATTGATGCCGCAAAACGGCCGTCTGGCTTTTCTCGGCCAAGCCGTTGCCCGCGCAATCAACACCCTGCATCGAAGCCGGACGGCGCAAGAATTGGAATTGCCGCGGTGGACGCAAGAAAGCGAACTCGAAATCTTGCGCGACCGACTGGCACAGGCGCAAACCACTCTGCCGCAATGGGCAAAACGCATCGCAAACGTATTAGGCCGATGCGAAACTTTGGCGCAGCACTTGTCAGAAACACCGTTCGTAACCGTACACCGAGATTTTTATCAAGACCAGATACTTGAACGTTACGGCCGCCCCGGCCACATCGTATTGCTGGATTTCGATTTGCTCTGCCAAGGTCATGCGGCATTAGATGCAGGAAACTATATTGCACATATTCAAGAACTTGCATTACGGTTATATGGCGATATTGATGCACTGAAAGCCCATGAAGACGCATTTTTGCGGCAATTTCTGGCAGACAGCGAAACTGCCAAGCGAAAAGAGGTGGAAATTTATACCACCCTCAGTCTGGCGCGCCATATTTATATCAGTACATTATTTGACAACCGCAAACACACCACCGAAACATTACTAAAACTGTGTGAATCACGACTGCATTCACAAACAAACGAAGTATGAGGCTCCCGATGAAAATTACCGTAGTAGGCGCCGGATATGTCGGCCTTTCCAATGCCGTGCTGTTCGCACAACGACACGAAGTCAAGCTGTTGGACATCAGCCCGGAAAAAACAAACCTGATAAACCGGAAAATCTCGCCAATTCAAGATGCCGAAATCAGCAAATATCTGGCCATCAAACCGTTGAATCTGCATGCGACGACCCACGCGGACGAAGTATACGCCGACGCAGAATACATCATCATCGCCACCCCGACCGATTATAATCCGGAAACCAACTATTTCGACACCAGTTCAGTGGAATCGGTGTTGGAAACCGCATTGGCGAACAACGACCGTGCCTACCTGATCATCAAATCCACCATTCCGGTAGGATTTACCGTCAAAATGCGCGAAAAATTCAATACCGACCGCATCATCTTTTCGCCTGAATTTCTCCGTGAAAGCAAAGCGTTACATGACAACCTTTATCCCTCGCGCATTGTAGTCGGCGATACCAATCCGGCGGCGGAACGATTCGCCGAAGCCCTGCGCGATTGCAGCCTAGTACCCGACGCACCGATTATTCTGACCAACCCGACCGAAGCCGAATCCATCAAACTCTTTTCAAACACCTATCTGGCGTTGCGCGTAGCGTTCTTTAACGAGCTGGATTCCTTTGCCGCGGCTTTCAATTTGGACTCCCGCCACATCATCGACGGCGTATCGGCAGACCCGCGCATCGGCACGCATTACAACAACCCGTCGTTCGGTTACGGCGGCTACTGCCTGCCCAAAGACACCAAACAGCTATTGGCAAACTACGAAACCGTACCGCAAAACCTCATCGGTGCCATCGTCGAATCCAACAGCACCCGCAAAGACTTTATCACCAAAGACGTGTTGGCGAAAAAACCGTCCGTAGTCGGCGTATACCGCCTGACCATGAAATCCGGTTCGGACAATTTCCGCAGCTCAAGCATCCAGGGCGTGATGAAACGCATCAAGGAGCAAGGCGTCCCCGTCATCGTTTACGAACCGAAATATAAAGAAGACGAATTCTTCGGTTCCGCCGTTATCAAAGATTTGGCGGAGTTTAAGCAACGGGCGGACATCATTCTGGCAAACCGGCGGAACGACGACTTATCGGATGTCGGAGACAAAGTTTATACGAGGGATTTGAAAGGAAACGATTTCTGATTCATACCGTCATTTTTCCCCAAACAAAAAAAATTGAGGCCGTCTGAAAACGGCCTCGATTTTTCAGACGGCCTTTTAATGCTCCAAACCGTCGGTATCCACTTTCACCACCTTATCGGATTTATCTTCCGGTAGCAGCAAGTTCAACACCACCGCCGTGATGCCGCCGGCGGAAATGGAGTTTTGGAACAAGACAGGCAGGTTTTTAAACACTTCCGGCTCAAATGCCACGCCCAAGCCCAGACCGACCGACGTTGCCGCAATCACCGCCTCGCGCCTGCGTATGCCGTGGCTGACCAAAATCCGCACGCCCGCAATCGCAATCAAGCCGAACATCAAGACCATCGCGCCGCCCAACACCGGACTCGGAATCGTCGTAAATGCGCGTCCGACAACGGGGAACAAACCCAACAGCACCAAAATCGCCGCAATATATTTGCCCACATGGCGCGAAGCCACGCCGGTCATCTGAATCACGCCGTTGTTTTGCGCGAAGGTGGTCAGCGGCAGCGAACCCAAAGCCGTCGCAATCACCGATACCAATCCGTCCGCCAACACGCCGCCGCGCAGGCGTTTGGTGTATTCCTCGCCTTCAATCGGCTGGTAGGACACCATTGCCGTCGCGGTCAAATCGCCGACCGCCTCAAACACGCTCAACAGGAAAATCGCACCCGCCACAATAAATGCGTGCCAGTCAAAAGCAAAACCATATTTAAACGGTACGGGCAGCGTAACCAACGGCAGGTTTTGCAGCGCGGAAAAATCCACCTTGCCCAAAAACAGCGCGACGATGTAGCCGACAATCAACCCGACTGCGATGCCGCTCATACGCAGCAGCGGATTTTTCATGCAGTTGAATATCAACACAATCAGCAACACCAGCGACGCCAGCCCCAAGTTTTCCATCGAGCCGAACGTGCCGTCCGCCTTCGCGCCGAAGCCGCCGCCGAAATCGGTAATGCCGACGTGTACCAAACTCAGACCAATCAGCATCACGACCACGCCGCTGACCGTCGGCGTAATCACTTTTTTCAAATACGGCAGAAGCCACGCCGAGAAACACACCAAAAACGCGCCGACAAACGATACGCCCAACAGCGTCGAAATCATTGCATCCTTAGTCAAGCCGCCCTCTTTCATCCCCGCGCCGAGCGCAATCATGACGGTAACGAACGAGAAATTCACAGACTGGATAGACAGCATCCCCGAACCGACCGACCCGAAGCGGTTGACCTGCAAATAAGTGCCGACACCCGACGCAACCATCGCCATCGACACGAGATACGCCGTCATCTCCACCGGCAATTCCAGCGCGCCGCCTACAATCAGCGCAGGCGTAATCATCGGCACAAAAATTGCCAGAAGATGCGTTATCGCGCTTAATAAGGCATTTCCGAATGGCGGTTTGTCTTCCAAACCGTACACCAAATCAGGCGTATCCGCCTTTTTCCCTGCCGCACCGGCCATAACCCCTCCGAACGTAATAAACGAATGTAATAAAACGGTAAAAAATGTAATCGGAATTGTATAGCGTTTGTCGGGCCGCAGCAATTTTCAGACGGCCTTGTCTGCACGCAGGGCAGGCCGTCTGAATACACGGCGGAATATTTAACACTTTATAACCTTGACAGCCCAAAATCTTGCTCCAAAAAATAAGCCGTTAAAATATAAAAACATCTCCAAACAGCAAAGCCTGTTATCCTGTCGCCCGCAATATACCGTTCGGCTGCGATGTTTCACATCGGCAACAAAGTAGGCTACAATCCGCAAATCATCCCAGACCCCAGAAAAACAAAGGTTTCATTATGTTAAAAGGCAGCTTGGTTGCCCTGATTACCCCGATGAATCAAGACGGCAGCATCCATTACGAACAACTCCGCGACCTGATTGACTGGCACATTAACAACGGCACCGACGGCATCGTCGCCGTAGGAACGACCGGCGAAAGCGCCACCTTGTCTGTTGAAGAGCACTTGAGCGTGATTGAAGAAACCGTCAAACACGTCGGCAAACGCATTCCCGTGATCGCAGGTACCGGCGCCAACAACACTGCCGAAGCCATCGCCCTCTCCCAAGCCGCCGAACGACTGGGCGCAGACTACACCCTGTCCGTCGTTCCCTATTACAACAAACCCTCCCAAGAAGGCATCTACCGCCATTTCAAAGCCATCGCCGAAGCCACGTCGATTCCGATGATTGTCTATAACGTGCCCGGCCGTACCGTAGTCGGCATGAGCAACGAAACCATTCTGCGTCTGGCCGAAATCCCCAACATTGTCGGCGTCAAAGAAGCCAGCGGCAACATCGGCAGCAACATCGAACTCATCAACCGCGTCCCCGAAGGCTTCGCCGTATTGTCCGGCGACGACCCGACCGGTTTGGCATTCATGCTCTGCGGCGGACACGGCGTCATCACCGTCGCGGCCAACGTCGCCCCCAAACTCTTCGCCGACATGTGCCATGCCGCCCTTGCCGGCGACATCGCAACCGCCCGCTGGCTGAACGGCCGGTTAATTCCGATTTACAACGTCATGTTCTGCGAACCCAGTCCGGCAGCGCCGAAATGGGGTGCATCCCTTTTAGGCAAATGCACGCCCCATGTGCGTCTGCCGCTTATCGAACTTACCGAAGCCGGACAAGTCAAAGTACGCGCCGCGCTGGAAACGGCGCAACAGATTTAAACCACAGGAAACCGATATGACGAATATCAAACCCATCGTTTTAACCCTAGCACTCATCAGCCTGACCGCATGTTCGGGCAGCAAAAAAGACCAGCCCAAACTGGATTACCAAACCCAAAACCGCAAAATCGTCAATCTGGAAGTACCGCCCGATCTGACCAACCCCGATCAGGGCAACCTGTACCAGATTCCCGCAGGCAGCGGCGCCGTGCGTGCCAGCGACCTGAAAGGCCGCAACAACGGCGTACAGCAGCCCGCCAACCAAGCCGTATTGAAATCCGTCAAAGGCGTGCGCCTCGAACGTGACGGCAGCCAACGCTGGCTGGTCGTAGACGGCAAATCGCCGGCCGAATTGTGGCCCCTGCTCAAAGTCTTCTGGCAGGAAAACGGCTTTGACATCAAATCCGAAGAACCCGCCATCGGCCAAATGGAAACCGAATGGGCGGAAAACCGCGCCAAAATCCCGCAAGACAGCCTGCGCCGGCTGTTTGCCAAAGTCGGCTTGGGCGGCATCTATTCCACCAGCGAGCGCGACAAATTCATCATCCGCGTAGAACAGGGTAAAAACGGCACCGCCGACGTATTCTTCGCCCACAAAGGTATGCAGGAAGTGTACGGCGACAAGAAAAAAGACACCACCGTGTGGCAGCCGCGTCCGAACGACCCGAATCTCGAAGCCGCATTCCTTGCCCGTTTCATGCAGTATCTCGGCGTTGATGCCAAACAGGCCGAAAACGCTTTGGGTCAAAGCATCAATGCCCCGCGCAGCGCGGGTGATTTGGCCAAAGTCGACAACGGCACGCTGCTGCTCAACGGCGACTACGGCCGCAACTGGCGCCGCACCGCCCTCGCCCTCGACCGCATCGGCCTGACCGTATTGGGCCAGAACGCCGAACGCCACGCCTTCCTGGTACAGCAGGCGCCTGCGGAAAGCGAAGCCGTAACCAACAAAAAACCCGGCCTGTTCAAACGCTGGTTCGGCAAAGACAAAAAACAGAACGCGCAGGCCGCTGCCCGTCCCGAAATGATCGTGTATGTCGAACCCGTCAACGGCGGCGCACGCATCAGTCTGTTGAACAAAGACGGCAGCAGCTACAAAGGCAGCGATGCCCCCACCCTGCTCGGCCGCCTGCACAACGAATTGCGCTGATTCCCATCCGCAGCAGACAGCCTTCGTCATATCGAAGGCTGTTTTCATTTGAGGCCGTCTGAAAAATTTTCAGACGGCCTCAAAATACAGTCCGGCAGAAAACCTGCCCGCTCCTGCCTCCCGACGGTTTTACTATATAATGACCGTCCCGCTTCCTCCCACAGAACCCCCATGGACAAACGCAAAGCCTACCTGCTGCTGACGGCCCTGTTCACCTTGATTTTCATGGCGCTCATCTTGCTCGGCAGCTACCTTCTTTCCATCCACAGCAAACAATACGGCCTCGCCGCCTTCCTGTTCGCCTTCGCCGCCGTCTTCGGCCAAATCGGCAGCCTCGCCCTCTACATCCGACATAAAGCCCGCGCACAAATCATGCGCGCGCAACAAACCGAATCCCGCTAAGGAAAACCCATGTTCGAAAAAATCGTCCTCGCCAGCGGCAACACAGGCAAACTCAAAGAATTTTCCCGCCTCTTCGCCGATTTGAACATCGAAGTCCTGCCACAATCCCAGTTCGACACGCCCGAATGCCCCGAGCCGTACCACACCTTCGTCGAAAATGCGCTCGCCAAAGCCCGCCACGCCGCCAAACACAGCGGCCTGCCCGCGCTCGCCGACGACTCCGGCATCTGCGCCGCCGCGTTAAACGGCGCACCCGGCGTCCTCTCCGCCCGCTATGCCGGAGCAAACCCCAAATCCGATGCCGCCAACAACAAGCGCCTTTCAAACAACCTCGCCGACAAAGCCGACAAAAGCTGCTACTACGTCTGCGTCCTTGTCCTCGTCCGCCACGAAAACGACCCGCAGCCCATCATCGCCGAAGGTATCTGGCGCGGCCAATGGCAGGCAGAAGCCGCCGGAACCCACGGTTTCGGCTACGACCCGCATTTTTACCTGACCGAACACAACTGCACCGCCGCCGAGCTTGCCCCCGAAATCAAAAACGCCGAAAGCCACAGGGGACAGGCGTTGCGAGAATTGTTGAGAAAAATTGAAGGCTTATAAATCAATCCATAGGCCGTCTGAAAAAATTTCAGACGGCCTCAATCCCCAAAACACACCATGACCCAAATCACATTCCCCCAAGCCGGACAGCTCACCGCCCTGCCGCCCCTGTCGCTCTACATCCACATCCCGTGGTGCATCAAAAAATGCCCGTATTGCGACTTCAATTCCCACAGCCTGAAAAACGGACTGCCCGAAGCCGCCTATATCGACGCGCTGCTGACCGACTTGCAGCTTGAATTGCCGAATATTTGGGGTAGGCCGGTGGAAACGATATTTTTCGGCGGCGGTACGCCCAGCCTGTTTCAGGCGGAATCGATTGACCGTTTGTTAAGCGGCGTGCGCTCGCTGTTGCGCTTGCAGCCGGAAGCGGAAATTACGTTGGAAGCCAATCCGGGTACGTTTGAAATCGAGAAGTTTCAAGGATTTAAAGATGCGGGTATCACGCGGCTTTCTATTGGCGTGCAGAGTTTCAACGACGATATGCTCTCAAGGCTGGGGCGCGTCCACAACGGCAAAGAAGCCTTAACCGCCATAGCTACCGCCTTGAAATTATTTGATAAAGTCAATATCGACTTGATGTATGCCCTGCCGAACCAGACCGTTCAGACGGCCTTAAACGACGTACAAACCGCCATCACTACGGGTGCGACCCATATCAGCGCGTATCATCTGACGATGGAGCCGAACACGCCGTTTGGTCATACGCCGCCGAAAGGTTTGCCTCAAGACGAAGCCGCCCTCGACATCGAAGACGCGGTACACGGCGCGCTGGAGGGCGCGGGTTTTATCCACTACGAAACATCGGCTTTTGCGAAACCCGCCATGCAGTGCCGCCACAATTTGAACTACTGGCAGTTCGGCGATTATTTGGGCATCGGCGCGGGCGCGCACGGAAAAATCTCCTACCCCGACCGCATCGAGCGCACCGTCCGCCGCCGCCATCCCAACGACTACCTCGCCTTAATGCAAAGCCAACCGAGTGAAGCCGTCGAACGCAAAACCGTCGCCGCCGAAGATTTGCCGTTCGAGTTCATGATGAACGCCCTGCGCCTGACCGACGGCGTACCCGCCGCGATGTTGCAGGAGCGCACGGGCGTACCCGCCGCCAAAATCATGGCGCAAATCGAAACGGCAAGGCAAAAAGGTCTGCTGGCAACCGACCCGACCGTGTTCCGACCGACCGAGAAAGGACGTTTGTTTTTAAACGATTTATTACAATGCTTTTTATAGCCACCCACTTTTTCAGACGGCCTTGACGCGCCAAACCGAAACATCTTCGGGCTGCCGCTTTATCAGGCCGTCTGAAAACATCAATACCCTACACAATCACTCGGTTTTATACGATAATCGACACCGTTTTTATCGAAGCCCCCCACTTTCAGACGACCCCGACAACAGGAGAAAATCATGTCCAAAACCATCATCCACACCGACAAAGCCCCCGCAGCCATCGGCGCATACAGCCAGGCCGTACGCGCGGGCGACACCGTTTACATGAGCGGTCAAATTCCCCTCGATCCCGCCACCATGACCGTTGTCGGCAACGGCGACTTCCGCGCCGAAGCCCGCCAGGTCTTTAAAAACCTGCAAGCCGTCGCCGAAGCCGCAGGCGGCACGCTGGGCGACATCGTCAAACTCAATGCCTACCTGACCGACCTTGCCGACTTCGCCGTCTTCAACGAAGTCATGGCAGAGTTCATCCAAGAACCCTTCCCCGCCCGCGCCGCCGTCGGTGTCGCCGCCCTGCCCAAAGGCGTGCAGGTCGAAGCCGAAGCCGTGCTGGTGTTGACCGCATAATACGTACAACCCACAACCCGTTTTCAGACGGCCTCATGTTCCGATTTCCCTTAAAAGGCCGTCTGAAACACAGCAATCCATCCAATGCAAGAATCCGGATATGGCACACTACGCAATCGGCGATATTCAGGGCTGCTTCGACGAACTGACCGCCCTGCTCGACAAAATCAGTTTCAACCACGGCACCGACACACTCTGGCTGACCGGCGACATCGTCAACCGCGGCCCGAAATCGCTTGAATCGCTGCAATTTGCCATGCGGCACGAAAGCAGCGTCCAAATCATCCTCGGCAACCACGACCTGCACCTGCTTGCCGTCGGATTCGGCCATGGTTCGGTCAAACGCAGCGATACCATCACCCCGATTCTGAAACACGCCGACAGCAAAAAAATGCTCGACTGGCTGCGCGCGCAACCCCTGATGATAAGCGGCGAAAAACACGTTATGGTACATGCCGGCATCCTGCCGCAATGGAGCATAGCCAAAGCCGAAACGCTGGCGCGCGAGGCCGAAGCCGAACTGAAAGGCAAAAAAGCCGAAAAATTCTTCTCGAAAATGTACGGCAACAAACCGACCGCGTGGAGCGACCACCTCAAAGGCTACGACCGCCTGCGCATGATTGTGAACGTGTTTACCCGGATGCGCGCGCTGACGCTGAAAAACGAACTCGACTACGACTACAAGTCCACCCTCAATCAAATGCCCCCGTCGCTGCGCCCGTGGTTCAAAGCCCCGGACCGCAAACACCTCAGCCACACCATCGTATTCGGCCATTGGTCTTCGCTGGGCTACATGAATTGCGACCGCATCATTTCGCTCGATACCGGCGCGCTTTGGGGCGGCGAGCTGACCGCCATCGACCTTGCCAGCAACCAAATCACCCAAGTCCCGTCTGCCAACGGCTTGGATTGGAAAAAGCCGCTCAAATAAAAATAAAACCCGCCTCCCCGTTTAACAGGCCGTCTGAAACCCCGTTCAGACGGCCTTTCCCGTCCACAGCGCAGATAAAAAATGCTAAGATGAAACCCTATCCCACCAAGCGGAACACATTATGAACCCTCTATTGAACCAACTTCAGCCCTATCCCTTCGCCCGACTGCGCGAGGCCATGCGGGACTGGACCACGCCTGTCGGCCTGCAACCCGTGTACCTGCAAATCGGCGAACCCAAACACGCCACGCCGAAAATCATTACCGACGCGCTGGCCGCATCGCTGGCCGAATTGTCCAAATACCCGCTGACCGCCGGCCTGCCCGAACTGCGCCAAGCCTGTGCAAACTGGGCGGCACGGCGTTATCAGGGGGTCGAGCTGAATCCCGACACCGAAGTCCTGCCCGTATTGGGCAGCCGCGAAGCCCTGTTTTCATTCGTACAGGCGCTGCTGAACCCCGTTTCAGACGGCCTCAAACCCGTTGTCGTCAGTCCCAATCCGTTTTACCAGATTTACGAAGGCGCCGCCCTGCTCGGCGGCGGCGAAATCCGTTTCGCCAACTGCCCCGCCCCCTCGTTCAAACCCGACTGGCGCAGCATCGGCGAAAACTTGTGGCGGCGCACCCAACTGGTTTTCGTCTGCTCGCCCAACAATCCCAGCGGCAGCGTGCTGCAACTGGACGACTGGAAGGAATTGTTTGATTTACAAGACAGATACGGCTTCACCATCGCCTCGGATGAATGCTACTCGGAAATCTATTTCGACGGCGAAAAACCCATCGGCGGCCTTGAAGCGGCGCACAAACTGGGACGCGGCAACAAAGGGCTGGTCATGTTTACCAGCCTGTCAAAACGTTCCAGCGTCCCCGGCCTGCGTTCCGGCTTTGTGGCCGGAGATGCGGAAATCCTGAGCCGCTTCCTGCTCTACCGCACCTACCACGGCAGCGCGATGGGCATCCCCGTGCAACACGCCAGCATCGCGGCTTGGAACGACGAGCAACACGTCGTCGAAAACCGACGCCTGTACCAGGAAAAGTTCGACCGCGTACTGCCAATCCTGCAACAGGCGTTCGACGTCAGACGTCCCGACGCCTCGTTCTACATCTGGCTGAAAGTGCCCGGCGGCGACGATTTGGCCTTTGCCAAAAAACTATGGCAGGAAGCCGCCATCCAAGTGCTGCCCGGCCGCTTTCTGGCGCGCGACACCGAATACGGCAACCCCGGCGAAGGCTATGTGCGGATTGCATTGGTCGCCGATGTCGATACCTGCGTCAAAGCCGCCGAAACCATCGTCGCACTTTATCAAAAATAAACCGGCCCTTCAGGCCGTCTGAAACCCGGCAGCCCTTTTTCAGACGGCCTTTTGCCTACGGTGTCTGCCACGCATATCAGTCCGCCGTACACCCTTATCCACAGCGAGAACGCCATGTTTTTTGTCCTCTCCCCCGCTAAAAACCTCAACGAAAAAGACCCCGCCCCCGTTGGCAGATTTACACAGCCCGACCTCTTGGCGGAATCCGAAATCCTGATGGAAACACTGCGCGGCCTCGCGCCGCAGCAGATTGCCGAACTGATGCACGTTTCCGACAAAATCGCCCTTTTAAATGCCGAACGCAATGCCGCATGGCACACCCCCTTCACCCCCGACAACGCCAAACAGGCCGTGTTTATGTTCAACGGCGATGTCTACGAAGGACTTGACGCCGCTTCGCTCACACCCGAACAAACCGACTACCTGCAACAGCACGTCCGCCTGCTTTCGGGCCTTTACGGCGTTTTGCGCCCGCTCGACCTGATGCAGCCCTACCGGCTGGAAATGGGCACGCCGCTTGCCAACCCGCGCGGCAAAAACCTCTACGAATTTTGGGGTGGCCGCATCACCGGTTTGCTGAACGACACCCTCACCCAAGCAGGCGCAAGCGTTTTGGTCAACCTCGCCTCGCAGGAATATTTCAAATCGGTCGATACCCGCAAACTCAACGCCCGCCTGATTACCCCCGTATTCAAAGACGAAAAAAACGGCAAATACAAAATCATCAGCTTCTACGCCAAACGCGCCCGCGGCCTGATGGTACGCTACGCCGCCGAACACGGCATCACCGACCCCGAACAACTGAAAGGGTTTGACAGCGAGGGCTACCGCTTCAACGAAGCCGCTTCCGGCGCGGACGAGTGGGTATTTCTGCGTGAAGAACAATCCAAGTAAAAACAAAACGCTAAAAGCCTCCCGCCAAAAACACCTTGGCAAAAGCGGCGGATTTCATTAAGATACGCGTTTCAAGAAACGGAAGCGTGGCAGAGCGGTTTAATGCAACGGTCTTGAAAACCGTCGAGGGTTGATAGCCCTCCGTGAGTTCGAATCTCACCGCTTCCGCCAATCTTGAATATTTTTTTATCTGATGGAAACGTGGCAGAGAGGCTGAATGCAGCGGACTCGAAATCCGCTGAGGGTGCAAATCCTCCGTGGGTTCGAATCCCACCGTTTCCGCCAGAACCTACTAGGGAAGCGTGGCAGAGCGGTTTAATGCAACGGTCTTGAAAACCGTCGAGGGTTGATAGCCCTCCGTGAGTTCGAATCTCACCGCTTCCGCCAAATCCGAAAACCGCCGCTTTGGCGGTTTTTTGTATCCGCATCAAATCTTTCCCGTCTTCGGAATCATAAAAGGCCGTCTGAAAAATCTGTTTCAGACGGCCTTTTCACCTAGCTGCCGATTAATTTTCTTCCCATGCCGCGATTTCTTTACGCAGATGCTTCAAAGCGGGGGTAACGATGGCGACGAACATCGCCTCGCGCAGCCGGCGCTGTGCCGGACTGCGCATCAGATAACCTTTCGCCCCGGCATGTAAGGCGGCGGATTGCGATGCGGCCAAAGCCAGCTCGGAAGCGGCGGCACGCAGTTTCAGCGTTGCCAAATTATCGGGCCGGTTGTTCCAAGCAAGGTCGGCCAGCCGTTCGGTTTCCGCCCAAGCGCCGTCCAACCTGGTTTTCAGGCTGTCATAATCATCGTCAAGATACCGGTTGGCTTCGGCATGGGCGGCATCGGCTTCACGGATAACCTCCAAACTGCCGTCGATAATGCCCGCGCCGATACCGATTTGCAGCAGGATGAAACCTGCTTTGATGCTTTGGATATAGGCGGCAAACTGTTCGGGCGCAGCGATAACGTCCTCATCTTCGATAAATACGTCCTTAAAAGTGAGGCCGTAGGTACGCGTACCTTCCAACGCACAAAATTCCGGACAGTTTTGCAGGCTGACGCCGTCCCATTCTCCGCCGGTGATAAACATCACATAACCGCCGTCGGTCTGCGCGGTATTTGCCCAGATATGTTCTTCGCCGATATTCGACACCCACGGCAAGGTTCCGTTGACAATATAGCCACCGTCGGCGCGCACTGCCTGAAGGTTGTGTTTTTCAATCCCGGCCAGATGCTTGACGGTGTTGGACATGCCGGTACCGGCCAAAATACCACCCTGCAAAATTTCCGCCAAATACTTTTCCTTCACTTCAGGATTGGGCGACCGGTGCAGATACCATGCGCAAGCCGCCTGACACCACGCGCTGAACGAGGTCGCACCGCATTCTCTAGCCACCTCGCGCAATACGGCAATCTGCGTCGCCAACCCGTAGCCCGTACCGCCCTCTTCGGCGCTACCGACCGACGCAAAACCGCCAATGGCTCCCAAATTGCGCAAAAAATCTTCGGGATACAGCCCCTTGCGGTCAATGTCCTCCACCAAAGGTTTGAGTTGGTTTTTCACCAGCTCGGTTACATTGTTCAACAAAGTCTCGCGCGACATTCGTTTTCTCCTGTTTAAAAGGCCGTCTGAAATTTCCTGTTCAGACGGCCTTGCATTTCCAAATCTTTCAGAAATCCCGAATTTCAATTTAGGCGAACGCCTGCAATTCAGGGTTGATTTCTGTCTGCGCCACATTGTTGACGTAGTTGCACAAAGTCGCCAAGGCAACGCCCATTACAACCTCCACAGCCTGCTGCTGGTTGTAGCCGACGTCGAAGAAGGCTTTGAGTTCGGCATCGGATACCGCGCCTTTTTTCGCCATCACGGCTTGGGTAAACGCGGCGAGCGCACCCAGTTTGGCATCGTCAAATTCGCCGGCCGCCAACGCGCGCGAGGCTTTGATGGATTGTTCGGACAGGAGTTTTTTCAGGGTAGCCAGCTTGGTGTGGCCTGCCACGCAGAAACCGCATTCGTTGGTGCGGGCGGCGATGATTTGGATGACTTCCACTTCGCCGGCGGTCAGGCTGTTGGCGGCATTCAGCTTGCCGACTTCCTGATAGAACGCCAACGCTTCGGGCGCGTTTGCCAGCACGCCGATGAGGTTGGGGATGAAGCCGTTGTTTTTCAGCGCGGCTTCGACGCGGGGTTTTGCTGCTTCGGGAGCGGTTTCGACGGTGTGTACGGTTAAGCGTGCCATATTTATACCTTTGTTTTCAGTGTATTGAACGGAATATGGCATACTACTCCGATTGGCGTTTGTCGGGAAAGACTGATTGGTTATGTGCTGCAAACCAAAAGTTATAAGCAAAAAAAGGTCGTCTGAAAACGAGCGTAGCGAGTTTCGCTAAAAACCTGATTCGCTTTCAAACGACCTTTGGCTTCAAAATGCCTGATTTAATTTTTTTCGTATTCGGAAATATATTGTGCAACGGCGGCTTCCGGGTTACCAGCCTGAATAACTTGGGGCACTTCCTGATAACCACGTTTTTTCAGGTTGCCTTCACGCAGCTTATTGCCTTGCATGCCAAGTACGATGCCAACACCTAAACTCAGTATGCTGACTAAAACATTCATCACCTCATTATCGCCGGCCATTACATTTAAAATAATAAATACGATAATAATCCCGATCCCCAAACCCCACATTTTTTTCACACACGCCCAAATGCCTGCAAAGAAAAACGCCGGCCAAGACCAACCTTGTTTGACTGCTTCGTATTGACCCGTCGGGTTTTTAAAGATTTTGTAAGTCTTCATAACTATCTTTCTTTTACGCTTAAAAATGGAAAAACGGGGAATTGTATCACGAACACATAAATGATTTGAATCATTAGGAAATAAAAGGCCGTCTGAAACCTCCATATGGTTTTTCAGACGGCCTTTGTCATTGACACAATCCCAACCTTATCATTTAGCCCAGTTTTTCTTCTTACTGGTTTTGCCTATGCCCGGATTGAAGCTGTTGGTCGGGTCGAGTTTGCGGTAGAACTGTTTGAGCGCGGGTTTGGCTTCGTATAAATGGCCGACATTGTGTTCGGCGGGATATTGCGCGCCGCGCTGGTCTAAGAGATGAAGCATTTCGTGTTCCAATGCCATGCAGTCGTTGCCTTTTTTGATGATGTAATCCTGATGGAAAACGTGGCACATGAAATGTCCGTAGTAGAGCTTGTGGATGATTTTATTGTCGATTTCCGACGGCAGTTTTTCAAACCAGTCTCGGTCGTCGCGGCGCAGGGCGATGTCCAGCGCGACCAAATCTTCCACTTCGTCGTCATGCACGGCGCGATAGCGGATGGCGGCGGAGGCGACGGCAAAACGGTGCAGCATGGCGGCTTGGATTTCTTCGGCGTTGCATTCGAAAAACGCGCCGCCGTGGTGCGCAAAATACTCTTTCAAAAACGCGCGCGCTTCATCGACGCCTTTCCCACCCATTTTCAGAATCAGATGGTGTTCGTATTTGTCGCGGTAATCGCGCATGGATTTGGGCAGGTGGTCGGGCAAGTATTTACTGACGAACTGCATGACCTTGTCGGAAAAATGTTTGGGTAGGAAGCTGACTTTTTTGCCGAATCTGTCAACTTTGGCTTTGAAATCAAATAATTTCGGCAGTTGGTGCGTACCGAATTTCTTGATGACGTAGAACGTGTCTTTGCCGTACACGTCGGCAATATCGAAAGCGTCGCGATGGATGTATTCGCCGGAAACGGGCAGGCTTTCAAATTCGCCCAAGGCAGCGCGGCGGATGTCGGTCAATTCATTAATATCGTTGGTGCCGATGTAGAACACGGCGGTTTGCTTCTCTTGCGGGAAGGTATCCAAACGGACGGCAAAAACCATCAGTTTGCCTGCGCAACCGGACGCTTCGTAATGGCGCGCCGGGTCGGCGTTGAAACGCGCGGCGGTGGGCTCATCCACTTGGCGGACATAGTCGCAATAGGCATGGTCGTGTCCTTTGCCCGCGTCTTGTGCGATGTCTTTTCTCTGATAGTGATGACCTTGCAGGTTGGTCAAAATTTCTTCGGGCGTGTCGCCCAAATCTATGCCCAAATGGTTGACCAGCTCCAGCTTGCCCTCTTCGTTAATTTGGGCGAACAGCGCCATTTCCGTATAGGCAGGACCGCGCTGCACCAATGCGCCGCCGGAGTTGTTGCACACGCCACCCAAGACGGACGCGCCGATGCATGAAGAGCCGATAACCGAATGCGGTTCGCGCCCCAAAGGTTTCAGCAGCAATTCGAGTTGATTCAGGGTAGAGCCGGGCAGGCAGACGACTTGTTCGTTGTTATTGATGGTTTGGATAATGTTCATCCGCATGGTGTTCACAATCACGATGTCACGGTCGTAATCGTTGCCGTCAGGGGTCGAGCCGCCTGTCAAACCGGTATTCGCCGCCTGCGTAATCACAATCACGTCCGCTTCAACGCAGGCCTGCAAAATTTTCCACATTTCCAGAATGGTTCCGGGGCGCACCACCGCCAACGCCTTACCCTCGCCGAAACGGTAGCCTTGGCGGTATTGTTCGGTTTTCGCGGGGTCGGTGATGATGTATTTTTCGCCGACGGTTTGGGTCAGGCTGCTGATTAATTGCGAGGCGGTCATGATATGCTCCTTAGGATTTTCATGGTTCAAACAGTAATGATAAATATATTTTATTGCAAGCAAGGGATTTTATGGAGTAAACAATTATCACTGTTTCTCCAACCAAACCACACTGACCATGCGTCCCGTCTGTCCTTCACGGCGATAAGAGAAAAAGGTGTTTCTTTCTAAGACCGTACAATAGTCTCCGCCATAAATCATGCTGACGCCTTCACGCTGCAAAATCATTCTGGCCAAAGCATAAATATTGGCAAGGAATTTACCGCCGCCAATGCTTTCAAATGCACTTTCCGATTCGGGCATGGATTGGTAAAACACATCGACGACATCCCGCCCAACCTCAAACGCATCAGGACCAATGGCGGGACCAAGATAAGCCATAATTTCAATGGGAGCGACATTCATCGCACGAATAGTATTTTGCAGTATCCCGCCCGCCAAGCCTTTCCAGCCTGCATGTGCAGCGGCAACAACCGTTCCGGCCTTGTCGCAAAACAAGACCGGAAGGCAGTCGGCGGTCATACTTGCGCAGGCAGCACGCCCCGTATTGTCCACGGACGCATCGGCATCTATAAGTCGCTCCAAAGCATCAGTTGCCAACACCACTTTATTACTATGTATTTGGTTCAGATACGCTACCGGCACGCCGATTTGCTGCTGTACAATTTCCCTGTTATGAGCGACGTGCTCGGGATTGTCACCGACATGGATACCGACATTCAGACTTCGGTATACCCCGTTGCTTACTCCGCCGTTTCGAGTGGTTAACAAAGTTTTTACATTATCCGGTGCCGGCCAGTCGGCATGGAGAAAATTACTTTTCACAGCGGCAATACCCAAGCTTTCGCTTAATGTTTTCATCTTTGCTTCTTTCTTTCAGACGGCTTTAAAAGGCCGTCTGAAAACTGTTTAATCCCTAGTATAAACAACCTCTACATCGTAATCGTCTTCATCCCAATCATCGTCATCTTCTTCATTTAGCTTGTTGAACCATTCTTCTTCATGGCTCAACGACGAATCTAGCCCTGCCTCCAAACGTAGCACGGACAACAAATGATACATATCTTCGGGAATCGCTGCTTCAAACGATACAGCTTTCTGAGTTTTAGGATGAAGGAAACTCAAGCGGTAAGCATGAAGCGCCTGACGGCCCAAAGCCTTGACCGCTTCTTTCACCATTTCACTACACGGATGACGGGGATTCCCGTAAATAGGATCGGCAGCGAGAGGATGGTTTGCTTCACGCATATGCACGCGGATTTGGTGGGTACGTCCGGTTTCAAGCGAGCACTCTATGTAACTGTGTGCAGGATAACGTTCCAACACCTTGACATGCGTTATTGCCGGTTTACCGCCGTATTTAACCACCGCCATTTTCAGGCGATTATGAGGATCACGGCCTATTAATGTTTCGATTTTACCGTCAAAAGGCACTACCCCGTTGGCCACAGCGCGATAAATCCGTTTCACCGTCCGTTCCTGAAGCTGCCGTACCAAAGAATTTTGGGCAGGCAAGGTCTTGGCAACCACCATCAATCCACTGGTTTCCTTATCCAATCGGTGCACAATACCTGCCCTTGGAATCTGCCCTAATTCAGGACAATGCGCCAACAAACCGTTAAGTAACGTACCCGACCAATTACCTGCAGCAGGGTGAACGACCAATCCGGCCGATTTATTGACGACAATTACGGCATCGTCCTCATATACAATGTCCAAATCCATTTTTTCAGGCAAAAACGCAAGACTCTCTTCACTTGAACGTACCGTTACCGTAATAAACTCGCCGCCAATCAATTTCTCTTTGGGTCGCGCCGGTTTACCATTTACAATGACCAAGTCTTCTTTTATCCAAGTAGCTAGGCGGCTGCGTGAATAATCAGGCATCAATTTGGCAAGTGCGCTGTCGAGGCGTAATCCCGCCATATCCAATGGAACAGTTAACTTAACACAACTTTCTGCTTCAAGGGCTGCCGCAAAATCCAAATCATCGTTATAATCGGCTTCATTATCAAAGGAAGTATTCTGCATGAAAAAAATTCTTTTAGTAGTTTCTCTAAGTTTGGTACTCGGCGCGTGCGCCAGCAAAGGTACAGTCGATAAAGACGCCCAAATTACTCAAGACTGGAACGTGGAAAAACTTTATGCCGAAGCACAAGACGAGCTGAACAGCAACAATTATACGCGAGCCATTAAGTTATATGAACTTTTGGAATCACGCTTTCCCAATGGTCGTTATGCACAACAATCCCAACTAGACACCGCCTACGCTTACTACAAAGATGACGAACCGGAAAAAGCATTGGCTGCTATCGAACGTTTCCAACGTCATCACCCGCAACATCCCAATATGGATTACGCCTTATATTTAAAAGGCCTAGTATTGTTTAATGAAGATCAGTCCTTCTTGAATAAACTGGCTTCCCAAGACTGGTCTGACCGAGATCCTAAGGCCAACCGAGATGCATACCAAGCATTTTCCCAACTGGTTCAACTTTATCCCAACAGCAAATATGCTCCCGATGCCACAGAACGTATGACCAAATTGGTCGATGCATTAGGTGGCAATGAGATAGCCATTGCCCGTTATTACATGAAACGCGGAGCGTATCTCGCTGCCATCAACCGTGCCCAAAAAATTGTCGAACAATATCAAAATACACGTTATGTTGAAGAATCATTAGCCATGATGGAGTTGGCATATAAGAAGCTGGGCAAACCGCAGCTGGCAGCGGACAG